>ENA-UOXG01000263-UOXG01000263.1-mixed-culture-metagenome-genome-assembly--contig:-NODE-263-length-34389-cov-45.467205_pt1 | contig 34389 bp, 24 predicted proteins | sample MGYA00238159_ERZ761634 | MGnify/ENA primary metagenome ERZ761634 (study PRJEB28908, sample SAMN08776845) | mixed culture metagenome | isolation source: Freshwater growth medium | place: USA... | reverse complement strand
CGCCGCCGCCGCCGCCGCCGCCGCCGCCGCCGCCGCCGCCGCCGCCGCCGCCGAAATCCTGTGTCCGAACAGGCGAGCCGCCACCGCCACGGTCGTGAGTCCCCGTAAAGTAGCCATCATCACTGACCATGTTGTCCTCGACGTAGTTTTTGGGCATCCCGAGCGTCAGCGGCGTGACCTGATCTCCAAAGGGGCCTCTCAGGCCTTGACCCAGCGCAAGTGCCGATTCGACCTGTAGGATCCACACGATCATATCCTCCTTGTTGTGATAGTTCAGGGGCGGCAGCCGATCGCGCCCGACGCCATCGCACAAGTCCAACGCCCGGCTCTTGAGGGAAGCCTTATTGCACCGATCCAGCTGGCCAAAGTTGTACAGTGGGTAAACCTTGCCCTCGAATGTCACCTCTGCCGGCAGCGCGTGGTGGAACCTGTCTATCGACATCTGTCTGAGTCACACTCGCGACGCCCGCTTTCAGGGGCGAGGCTTGCCGCGAGAGCTTCAGAAGACCTCTTTCTCGAGTCGTTTCATTCTGCAAGTCGGGGAAGTTTGGAAACCGAAAAAGGAATTACGAAAAAACAAGAAGATGAGGATGCCGAGCGCTCATCACGACAGAGACGGCGAATTCGTGCGGCCGCCCCCGGGTCAGCCCCTTCGGAACGAGTTATTTCCGCAAGGTTTTTTGCGTGAAAGCACCAGCGCCAGGCCCAGCTCTGTGTGAAACGGCTGTGAGCCGGAGCGTGCTCCGCACTCTCGGATCCATGAAGGCACCAACTCACAGTGAAAAGGTCGTGCCTACGCCAGACGAGGTGCTCTGATGGCTCTACTGACGTTCTACGCGGTTAGCGTGGCAGCGTTCACCATGCCCGGAACTTGCATGCGCGCTGCTGCTGGTCTGCGTTCCAGTGGCCATCCGGTTGCACAGCTCGTTCGCATCCCACGCAATGAGGACGATCCTGGCGACGAGGAGGATGATTACAAGGATGTCATTTTGCAGGTGTCGCAAGTGGCCACGCCTGATGGCCAGCCGCTGTCAGCCACCGGGAGGAGCGTGGCTTCGGTGCAATTCATGATCACCAAGGCGATGCGGCTGCAGCTGCTCTCCCTCGGCTACAGCAGGGAGGAGGTCGATCGCATGGAGCCGCCACGAGCACGTACCATCATAGACGCTGGCATCGCCTCGTCCAAGCGGCCGCAGAAGAAGCCGAAGGCGAAGCGCGATCGCTTCGAGCTGCAGTTCACGTGCAACGTGTGCAACGCGCCCAATAGCCATAGCATCTCTTGGCACGCCTACACCAAGGGGACAGTGATCGCGACGTGCCCAGGCTGCCAGTCATCCCACTTGATCGCCGACCATCTCTCTTGGATCGAGGATGAGTTTCAGACGCTGGAGCAGTACATGGCATCCCGAGGAACGCCCGTCCGGCGACTGGTCACAGATGGTGCGGGTGCGCAGGCTGCGAGCGCAGCGGCCATGGAGTTCGTCGAGGTGGAGGCACTGAGCGCGACAAATGGAACAGCGCCCGGGACGGCGCCATCCGTCGCGGACCTTCGGCGGCCGTGGGCAGGCACTCGAGGCGACGTGGAACGCATCGACGGGATCAGCGACGACCAGGCAAGGCGCATCAGGGATGCGGTGCGTGAGAGGAAGAGACGAAACAGAATCGGGCAGCCAGCGGAGGGCGAGTGACGCATGATCGGCTACACTCCCACTCAGCCTCCACCAGCTACAGGTGCTCCCAGGTGGTGGGGATTGTGGTATTGGCATCATTGGCGGCACGCGGCCGAAGAGTTGTAAAATTGTCACGAGGCGCCCGCGCCCGCACCGTCACGCGTCCCGTCAGCCGACGCGGCGCGCGCGCGGCGCTGTATGCGTTAGCGGTTAGGTACTTTCTGTAGTTACCCGCTGAGGTTCCGCCGCCGATTGCGGATGTCAACATTCACAGGTCGCAGCCCTACACGCAAAGAGACTATAGTTCCGACGGGAGGGATTGTTGAAATGAGCACAAGCTTCCAATCGCTTCAGTGATGACATCATGAAACCAACTTACATTCCACACTGTGAACGATGTGTCACTTGAAAATGCGTTTCACATCTTGCCGGCAACGCCGCCGCGAACGGAAGCGCGCCGTAGCGGGCGACGCCCGATCTGACGCACGAGCTCCTCCTCGCCCGGCGCGTCACGAGGAGGAGAGGCTGTCGTGGCGGCCCACAGCGTGTAGGTGACCAGCTGCGCTGAGCCGCCGGCGAGCTGCAACGGCATCTTGGCCCCCCCAAAGCTAAGGTCGCACTCCGCCCGTCCAAAAAAGGAAGCGTCCACCCCTTGTGGCCACTCGCCGACCCCATTGAAGCCCGGCACGGCGCCCCATCCTTGGAAGAAGTCTGGTTCGATGGGTTTCGTCGAGGTGACGTCCGATCGCATCTGGAGGGCGAGCTGGCGCACGGGTGCACCACCTCGCTCCAAGGACAACGCCGTCGAGAGGACGAGGAGGGCACGCGTGCGCGCGGGCGGCGCGCCGCTCGCGTTGACGAGGTGGATGACAATCAGCTCCTCATCCATAGCCTCGACCAGCTCGCCAACGGTTGGAGGCCGGGCGGCCACGCCTTGCAGCGGCGGCAGCTCGAGTGAGGAGGTGCTCCACACCTGATCGAGCTCGAGCGAGGAGGTGGCAATCATAGGTAATCATAGGCAATCCTAGGCAGCTCGAGTGAGGAGGTGCTCCACACCTGATCGACCACGTAGCGCGTCACATTCCAGGGGCGGCCGCTGCCGCCGCCGCCGTAGCCATAGGTGCTCTCGTCCTTTGCGTTCCCGAAGAGAGGCTCGGCCCACTGTGACAAGCGCCGATTGATGGAGCTGATCATGGCCCACTCGTCCGTTCCGATGGGGGCGCACGCGCCCACACCCTCCCACCACAGCGCCTGTGCACCCCAGATGACCGAAGCGTACGCTGCGAAGCGTGTGAATGAGTCGGACGTGGTGTCGCACGCGCTCAGCGTCACCGCCATTGTCATCGCGTTGGAAGTGTTCACGGCCGCCGCACGCAGCTCGGCGAGGCGTGAGAGCACCGTGTTCGCCACCGCGGCCGGTTGAGCGCCCGCCATGGCGCCCGCCATGGCGCCCGCCATCCGCAGTGGCAGAGAGACGGCCGCAAGAGGCGCGCCGAGCCCTGCGAGGGCAACGGCCGCGCCGACAGTCGGCACCGCGGGCACGAGAGGTAGGAACATGTATCCGACCGCGCGCAGCGCCGCCGCGGCGTCTCCAATGGCAAGCGGCTCTGAAGCGCCGTCGCCGAGCACCGCCCCTCCAAAGTTTGGGTGGCAGCCAAAGTCGGCGACGCTCTGTTTGATCGCGGCTTTGGGCATCGTCGCGGCGACCTTGGGCCTCTGCGTGCTGGGCAAGAGGAGGACTCCAAAGGCGGCGGACAGCGGCAGCGACGCGCTGAGCACGGCGGGATCTGCAGCGAGTGACGCCACATTAAAGCCCGCCTGCGCCCACGCCTCCGCCTCGCGGAAGTCCGCAAAGGCACGCGAGGCCTCCCAGAAAGAGCCGCCGATGAGGAAGTTGGACTGCCAGCCGGCCCAGCCACCTGGCACAGCATGGCGCTCGGCTGCGCCGTTGTAGTTGAAGTCCGCGACTCGGGGCGACATCTGCGGGCACTGCCAGGTCGCATCCGGTGGCCTCAGCGAGATTGCGCGAGGATTCTGGTGCCACTGCCGGACGGCGCGCACTCGATCGGTGCAGCCTGCAATCCGCACGAGCGCGCCGCCTCCGGCCTCAAGCCCCAAGGACAGGCTGTGCTCAGCCGGACGCCACACATGACGCGACGCGACGTTTGCCGACCAGCCCTCGGCATGGCCCTCGATGATGGTCGGGGTACATTCGGGGTGGAGGACCAGCGTCACGGTGCGCGGGCCGAGCGTGGGCGCCGTCGTGGCGTTAAGAGTCTCGGTGCGCAAATCCACCACCATCAGGTAGCCATCGCCATCGTCGCCGCTGACGTTCAGCAGGGACGCGCCCACGAGCAGCTGGTCATCCATGGCGACCACGGGCAGCGTAGGTGCGGGATGCGTCGAATGGTCGCCAATGTTGCCGTACTCGAGAATGTCGGCCGCACCCGGCTCGCCACCCGGGCTCACAAACGGAACCGACGGGCGTCGAATCGCCCCCACGTGTTGAGCAGCCATAAGGAGCTGACCCCACACCGAGAGGTCGGCATTACTCCTCTTGACGGTCTCGTAGATGGCACCCGGCGTGCCGGGGCCCGAGGTCTGATCGGGCGACGGCAGGGTCCAGATGCCGTTGCCCCAGCAGTAGTAATACAAGCCGCGGGAGCCGTACGCGACGGCGCCGTACGCCTGCACGCGCGCGAGCGAGGGGGAGTACAAGACGGGGTTCTGGCCGCCGTCGCCCACGTTGAACAGTCCCCAGGGGGAGAGGCGGAATCGCTCGGTCACCATCGCGTTATCCGCCAGCAGAGCGAGCTGCTCGTTGGTCGCACGGGTCGCGTTGGTCGTCGCCCCCGAGATCATGTAATTCTCGGGAGTGTACATCGGCTGGAGCTGAGCGTACAGCGTGTCGGGACCCTGAGCGCCCGTGTTGGTAATCGGGAGCAGCTGCGGCCAGTGCTCACGCAGGAAATCCACTACCTCCAGCGTCGCTCGATTGTTCGTCACCACGTCGTCGCGAACCATGACTGTATGCAAGTGATCGTCCAGCGAATGGTTTCGCAGCCGCTCCATCGCCCATTTGAGCTCCGGCACCGTGAACTGGCTGTACTTCCGCTTGACCGGGCCGTCTCCGAATGGGTAGTCGGTCAGCCCGCCCATGTTGTCCGCCCCGCCGTAAAACATGTCCTGGAACCGGAGAGAGTTGTTGAAAAACCCCACGTCGTAACCGATCTTGAGACCCAGCTCTTTGAACAGCGGCAAATGGTTCATGATGCACCCGAACGCATCGTCGTAGGAGGCGGGATTGGGGATGGTCCCATTCGCCTGGCAGCCCGACGCTATATTGCCGGTGTCCAAGTAGTTGAAGTGCGCCGCCACATACTGATGAATGACGTTCAGGGTGGGCGGCCACCAGGCGCCGATGAGGAACTTGTCTTGCAGCGGGCTCTGCCAGTGATCCCAGGGCGACCTGCACGGGAGCTGATACGCCATGAGCGGCGTCCGGGATGTGCACAGAAAGTTGGAGTGCTCCGTGGGCAGCGAAGGCGCAGTGGGCCATACTCGGGCAGACATTGCCGTTCACGTTCACGTTTAATTGCCCGCTCGGCAAGACGCACAACCAGGCGCGTGAAACAACACCGCCACATCCACGATACAATGCACAAAATATGCTTAGAACGACGCTTTACTCTCCTGGGCATCGACGCCCGCATTTTCCCGTCATGGCGCGCATTCTGGCGCGGACTGTGGGCGGCGTCGGCGCCCTCGGCGCCGCGGTGTACGCTCTTTCGCCGGCAGACGCGAATGGCAAGCGCTCGATGGCACTTGGGCTCGCTCGCCTCGACGATGCCGTACGTCCGGCCCTCGCTTCCGTGCTGCCTGCGGAGGCATTCATTTGCTTGTACTCGGCCTCGCGCACACCCTTCATCCATGCACTCAGCGCCGCGCCCATCAGCAGCGCACCTGCGTCGCCATCGGCGTGCGTACGTGCGATGGGCCTCTCCTTCCGCAATGATCTGGGCAACGCCGCTGGACTGGACAAGGACGGCTCGCTTCTCGACTTCAACTACTCTCTGGGCGCCGGCTTCGCGGTCGTCGGTACAGTGCTCAGCGAGCCTCACACGGGCAACGTGTTCAGCTTCTTCGGCGGGCTCTGGAAGGGCAACGTGTGGACGCCGCTCCCGCTCTCGGGCGCTGCGCTCAACTCTCTAGGCCTGCCGTCCAAGGGTGTCGACGTGGCGCTCGAGAACATCGCATCCTTCCGCAGCCGCAATGGCGTGCCACCGCAGAGCCCGGACCGCCGGGCGAGCGGCGGCGCCAAGGGTGCGACCAGCAGCTCCGCCGCCATGCCCTCGGCCGCTGCTTTCCCGATCGGAGTTTCGATCATGGGCCACCCCGCGCACGCCACCGACCCAGCGAAGAAGCAGCAGGGCGTCCTCGAGTGCGTGCGGCGTTCCATCCCGCTCGCGGACTTCATTGAGATTAATGAGTCGTGCCCGAACGTGCACCACGGCGGCGGCGGCGAGCATGCGACGGAGGAGCTGCGCGCGCGCCTGAAGGGTGTCGTGGCGGTGCGCGATCAGCTCGACACGGAGCTCGGGCGACGCGTGCCCATTCTGGTCAAGATGGGGGACCTCGGCGACCCGAAGGCGACGGTCAAGTTCCTGGCGGGCCTGGGCATCGACGGCGTCGTGGCGCTCAACACCCAAAGGAACTATGCTGCATTTGAGCTTCCTAATTTGGATCGGGCGATTCTCGAGCACTACACGCACCGATACGGCGGCGGCCTGAGCGGCCCCCCGATTGCGCAAGTCTCGATCTCACAGGTGAAGGCGGCGCAGGCGGCCGTGCGAGAGCTGCGGCTGGACGGCGCCTTCACCGTGATCCACGTGGGTGGGCTGCAGAGCGCCGAGGACATGCAGCGCAGCCGCGCCACCGGTGTCGAGCTACGCCAATGGTACACAGGGCTGATGCACGGGCTAGCGCAGCCGGAGCCGTACTCGCTGTACGCGCGGGTGACGGCGTTGAAGTAACTCGTAGCACGGGTGCGGGCGAGCAGCCTTGCCATCGGTGTGAATTCACAGGCGCGAGCAGCCTTGTCATCGCGTCGCCAACCCTTAGGTCAGCACAGAGCACAGCGTGCTTCAGCGGGCATCTGGCAGCTGGCAGCAGACTTGCATTGAAGATAAGATGCGGTGCGGGCGCCCCTCTGCGTTCTCTGTGCCGCGGTGTGGGCCCGGTTACCCGGTTGCTCTGTCTTCACACAGCTCAGACGCCGCTGGTCGGATGCGACCTTGGGCGGCAGGGCGATCACCCGATCGATGACGCGTCCTTTTGGTCGACACGTTTGCGACTTTTTACAAGACCATAACGCGCGATAGAGTTGCGTGGCATTCACAGTCACACCTTCATCCGGGTCGAGGGTTCCGTTGCGCAGAAAAAGCCGAAGAACAAACCCGTCATGGCCGACGAGGACATGGCCGAGGCGCCGCCACCTACCTGGCGCGCCCATCTCTTCTCGGTCTTCGCACCCGAGGGCTACAATCTTGCTCCTTTGCTCCAGGAGATTGGCGGCGGCTCGCGTCCCCGCATTGTTGTTGTCGACGTTGCCGCGCTTTCGGGCGGCTCCGCGGACCCTGAGGCGGTCGCGAAGGCTCTCGCGACCAAGGTTGCGAATGACAAGGTGGCCGCCGTCGATGCCAAGAAGGCCGCCATCGCCGCCGCCGCCGCCGCCGCCGCCGAGGCCGCCGCCGAGGCCGCCGCCGCCGAGGCCGCCGCAAAGGCTGCAGCGGAGGAAGCTGGCGTGCCATACGTGCCGCCTGCGTCTGCGCCTGCGGCCGCGCCAGCCGCGGTAGAGCCGCCCTTCGACTCGCCGCCGCCCGTCGAGAAGGCCGCCGACGCGTACTATCTGCTCCAGAACTTTCCGCGCTCGGCGGCGGAGGCAGCCGCGCTCGCCAAGGAGGGCGTGGTCATCGACACGTTTGTCGCGTTTGAGATGGACTCGGAGTGCCTGCGCGTGTGCAAGGGCGAGCCGCCTCCCGTGCCCGCCGAGGGCGAGACGGAGCTGCCACCGCCTACGCTGCTCGAGCCGACCGCCCTGCAGACGGAGCTCGCGGCCCTCATTGGTGTCGAGGGCTCCGGTCTCGAGCAGGCAGTGCTGCTCACACTCAAAGGCCTCGCGCCCGATGAGTGGAACACGCCCGCGGCCGTCCTGAGCCGCCTCTCCGCCCTCACGTGCGCTCGCCTCCCCCCCCCTTCCCCCTCCCCAATCTGCCACCCCCCTTCCCCGCTCGCCTACGATCTTCTGACCGCCCGTCGCTCGCACCCCATCCCTTCGCTTTCGCGCGCGCAGCTATGCGGCGGCACAGAAGCTGTGCATGTACGAAGATTTCCATCTGACGCTCTCGCCCTCGATCGCCGTGCCGACGGCCGAGGGCATGCCCGACATGAGCCACTACAACCACCTGCTCGCGTCCGCGCCAATGCATGCACTCGGGCTGCCGTACTTGCTCGACTGCCTAATCGAGCAAGTTGTGCGAACGCATGCACCGCCCGACATGGCGTCCAACCTGGCACTGGCCGACTCCGATGCCGAGCTGGAAGGCATTGCGGCCTTCCTCCAGAGCGCCACGTCACTTGCAAGCGCGGCGCCCAAGTCGGCGATGCAGTTGGCAGCCGAGGCGGCGACCAAGGCGGCGGACGCGTCGGCCCTCGTGCCCACGCACGACCACGTCACCGAGCGCCTCTACCGGCCGCCTCCTTTTGGGCTCGCGCCCACAGCTTCCTCGGGCGACAAGGCCGCCGCTATCGAGCGCAAGATCCTCGGCCTCCTGCCCTACCCGGGCAAGGGACGCCGAGGCATGCCTTCGGAGGACGCCGCACTTTCAGCTGAGGAGCGTGGCGCCGAGCGCACCGAGCTGCACCACTTTTCGCAATTCGCGCCGCCGCAGGTGAGTCAAAGCCCCCCCCCCTCGGCCCCACTCGTCCCCCCCCCCCGACGGCTGCTGAGCCCCGTCTCTCACTCCCACCGCGCTTACCGAAGGCTGCTGAGACCCCCATGCCTCTTGAGCCCCCCACCCCTCGCGCTTCTCTTCTCTCAGGTGGACGCGGCGATGCAGCTGCGTGCGCTCGCGCGCATGTGCAATGCCAACGACCCGTACCGCGGGCTCCAGTCGCCCGGCTGGGTCCTCGCCGATCGGGTCTGGTTGGAAGAGCTCTCACCCGAGACCCTCTCCCAGGTAATGCTCGATGCGAGCGCCACCTCGGCACCGTACAAGGCCCTCTCGTCGTATCACGCTCGCGACGACGTGATGCTGATCGCGCAGCACCGTCCGGTGCCCGCGGAGCGCGTCGAGTCATGGTCACGCCGCTGCCCACTCACCGACCTCGTCGAGCGTAAGTTTGGTGCGTGGCACGAGTGGCTCATGAAGGGCCAGGCGCCCGACGTGGTGCCGGCGCCGCCCATGCCTCCGTCCGTCTTCAACGTCAACGAGGGGCGCGTCGTCGGCGCGGCGCTCTACAAGGTGGACGAGGCCAAGGTGGACTTGTTCGAGACGGCCACCCTGCTCATGCCCTCCGATCACACTGTCGTGAGGTATGCCCCCTCGGGCGCGGGCCACCTGCTGAGCCTCTTCTTCCGCCACGGCGGGTACGTGGCCATGCGCAAGCCGATCACGGCGGACTCGTGCGAGCTCGCGATCTCGTTCGCCGACGGCGCGCGCGCGGCCGTCGACATCCCCGACGAGGCCGAGGGCACCCAGTACGGCGTCGCGTACGGCGGGCACGACGGCGTGCAGGTGACTCTCGACGTGCTCGGCGTGACGCGCATGATGCCGCCGCCCCCGTCCGCCGACGCGCCCAGCCGGCCCACCCCCGCCGCGAAGCTCACGCTGACCGGCTTGGTCGCCTCGGGCGTGCCCGACGCGGCGGCGCGCCCCGACGGCGGCGACGTGTATGTGCGCGTGACGGCGCTCGAGGCGACGCCGCCTCCGGGCGTTGAGCTCGCCGCGAGCTCGGCCGCCGTGCCGGTGGTCGCCTCGGCCGGCGCGCCCGTGAGCTTTGGCGACGCGCCGCTCGTGCTCAGCCTGCCTGCAGGCACGCCGCGGCCGGTGCGCCTGCTCGTCGAGCTGTGGGATTCCGACGCCGCCTCGGGCGGCACGCCGATCGCGAGCGCCGTGCTGGGCGCGAACGTGCTGCCTGCGTCAGGCTCGGGCATGGTGTACGACGCGCCGCTCGCCGCGCGGGCCGAGGGGGCGTCGCCTCTGCTCGTCACCTTTTGCATGGCGCTGGCTGACGCGCCGACGCTCAAGCCGGCGCCCGCCCCGCCCGAGACGGCGCGTACTGTGCTCGCGACCGGATCGGTCGCGGTCAAGTACGCCGACGGCACGATCAAGTGCCTGCTGCGCGACGGCAACTTGTGCGAGCGCAGTGCCACCGGCCCGCTCGCGAACGTGTGGGTGGTTACGAACATGAACGGCCTGCGCGTGGGGACCAAGGACGACGGCACAGAGCTCTTCGTGCCTCCGGTGAAGGTGGCTTCGGCAACGGACCCCACCAAGCACCACGTGATGACCACGCGCGGCGACGGTACGCTCGTCGTGTCTCGTTCTGACGGCTCGCGCCTCGTCCAGTTCGCCGACGGCACCACCATTGACTCGTCGGCGGAGGCCGTCAAGTTCGGCGACCGCGGCGAGGTACGTGTCAACTGCGAAGGCTACCCGCCGGTGCGCCTCGCCCTCAAGCAGCTCGAGGTCGAGATAAGCTGCCTCGACGGCACGATGCTCAAGGCTGAGCTCGCGAGCGTGGCTGCGCTCGGGTGCGTCAAGCTCAACCACCTCGACGGCACCGTGCTTAAGCTCACGTCGGACGGCAAGACGTCCTTGTTCCCGGCGCCCCTTGCGTGGGTCGAGAACGCCGACGGCAAGAGCGGCGTGTACCACATCGACCTGGCCTCGGGCGTCATGTACACCAAGGACCCCGCGGGCTCCACCTTCAAAGCGGGGCCCGGGGTCGACGGCGGGCATGACGTCGACCTGGTGATGACTGACGACCTCGCAGCGAGCCTCGAGGATGCCTCCGACGGCGATGCGGCCGCCGCCAAGCCCGTCGACGAGGACAACCCCGACTGGTCGCACCCGCCGCGCCTCTTCGTAGTGCGTCCGGACGGATCGGGCGTCGAGCTGCTCCGCCAGGGCGACGTGCGCAGCTTCGTCAAGCAGCGCGAGGCCGAGATTGAGGGCGGCACCGCCATGCTGCTGCGGGAGCCTCTACCGTCCGAACCCTCCGCGGAGGTCTTCACGTACGTGTGGCGCGACTGGATGCAGATGCACCTGGCGTCGCTCGAGGCGGAGCGTCGCGAGTCCGATGCGATCTCGCTCCTGGGCTACCAGCCCAAGGTCGACGCGCCTCCGGCCAGCGTGACCACGCTCCACTTCCGCCGTCTTCTCACCCGCGAGACGCTCAACGAGCCGAATCGCGAGAAGCTCGAGATCGAAATCTCGAACATGAACCACTACCGCGAGCAGGAGGAGATCAAGGCGCATGAGCTGCACGTGACTGACATCCGCACGGAGGAGGAGAAGGCCATGGAGGCCGAGGCCGCGCGCGAGATGCTCAAGGTGCGTGCTTTGCGCCGCCGCCGCGCGTCGGCGCTCGAACCCGCGCGCGCCAGCGGCGTGCAGAGCGGCCGGATCTCGAGTCGGGGCCGCCTGCCATGCCGGAGGGTCGCCGCCAGGGTGCACCTCCGGCGGCGGCCCTCGTCCGTGTCTCGGGCCTTTCTGTGCGCCGCTGACGCGCGTGTCCCCCCCCCCCCCCCCCCCCCCCCCCCCCCTCTGCCCCCTCCCCCTTTTGCCCCCTCCCCTTGGTTGGTCCGTGCGCGCGTATCCGTCGTCACTCGTCCGATGGGTTTCGTCACTCGTCCGCTCGCTCTCGTCCGCCACGCTGCCGCCACCGCCATCAGTTGTACGCGCTTCAGCCGCTCGTGGGGGCCGATGGGCGCCACATGCGCGCGCCCGAAGGGAATCCAGCGATCCCGGGAATGGCGTGACGTATCTCGGGACGCATCTCGGGGAATCCACGTATCCCGGCAAGGGCTTGTGGCTGACGCGGCAGCCTCTCAGGGGGCTGAGGGCGTTGGCCCGAAGGTGGGGCACTGGCGTCGGGCGCTGTCATGGGCGCTGGCATGGGGTCTCTCGCAGCATAGTGTAGGTCCGAGGGACACGTCGAGAAGATGGGAAGGGAGAGGCAAGGGAGAACGATGCATGCGAGAGAGGCGTGGCAAGGGCACCCGCTGCCGCGCGCGCGCGTACCCAAGCGGCGGGAGGAGGACGCGTGGGAGGGCGCGTGGTGACCTCCCGTGGTGACCGGTGGTCGAGTGCGCAGTGGCCCGTGTGGCGAATGAGACTCTCTCCGCACTCTCCAGTCCCCCCGACCGTCTCACGAGGCGCGCGCGTCGGGTTGTGTCGCGTCGTGTCGAGCCCTTGGCCTTGGTCCCCCCTCCCCCCTCCCAACTTCCTCCCTCCCCACCCCCACGCCCATTGCCCCGCAATTCATCCCTTGCTCACTTGGCTCCCGGCTCCCGCGGCTCTCGCCCACTTCTCTGCGCAGGCGGCCGGCCAGCCGACACACCTGTCTTTGGATATCAGCCGCTCGGTGCGCTCGCAGCAACAGTACGCGTCGCACGCCTTCCAGGAGGCGGGGCACGCGCGTGAGCTCGAGGAGCGCTACGATGCGCAAGTGGCAGCCGAGGAGGCGGCCGAGGCGGCGCGTCTCGCCGCTGAGGCGGCCGAAGCGGCTAAGATCCGCAAGGACCCCAAGTCAGCGTCCTTCCACGGCGGCTTCGAGAAGCGGGAGCTCAAGATGGTGCCCGTCGGCGGCGAGGTGAATTTTGGCCAGTCGGCGACGAAGAAGGGTCTTGGCACGGCGCCGCCCCTGCCGGCCTCAGTCTTCCAGCCACGCGACTCGGTCACGGCGGCCGAGAAGCCGACAGGTGGGGGCACGATGCAGTTTAGCGGCGACGAGGACGACGGCGCGGGAGCGCCCTCGGCAGAGGCGCTCGCGCTGCTCGCCGATCCGCTCGCGTCGCCGCGCAATCCGCACCTGCCGCCGCTGCCCGCGACGAGCGCGCGGATGGCGCCCTTCCTCTCGTCCGACGAGCCTCCGCAGCTGCCGCCGCCCAACGTGCGCATGTCAAGCCGCGTGCCGCTGAGCGTCTACGGCTCGGAGCGCGGCGGTCGCGTGGCCGCGCCGACGGTCTCCTTCCCCCCCGCGGCGTCCAACCCGAACCTGATGAACCTGCTGCTCGAAGTGCCCTACAAGCGCGGCGTGCACACCGTCTCGGTCAACCAGCGCTACCTCAACCACGAGCCCACCTTCGACGCTGCCTTCGAGCTGCTGCCCGCGCGCGCCGACTTCGGGGTACTCGCCGTCGGGCGGGTGTACCGATTCCCGCTCAAGCTGGTCAACGTGTCCAACCTATCGCAGCGCTTCTCGATCAAGCAGAACCCGCGCGCGCGCCTCGTCTTCGCGCCCGGCGCGGTGGCCGCGGGCATGGCCCTGCCCCTCGAGGTTGAGGTTTGCGAGATGGCCCCCTCCGAGCTGCGCGAGGTCCTCACCATCGTGACCGAGCGCGAGGAGATCTCGCTCTCCGTCAGCGCGACCGTCGTCGACGTGGCCGGCGGGGTTGAGCCGGCGCTCAAGGGCGGCGTGCGGATGCTCGCGGCAGCGCCGCGCGACCCCGCCCTCTTGAAGACAATCGCGCCCACGGTGAACGACATTGACGGCGGCACCAAGCGCTTCGCCGCGCCGCCGCGCGACCCCTCGTATGTGAAGCCCGACTTTTTCGGCGAGCCGCCCGACGAGGAATAGGCAGTCGGGGCCCTTGTGACTTTGAGGAGGGAGGGAGGATGATTGTGTGCGGGAGCGCGGCCTGGCTGCAGGCTCGGGCTGTCGGCCTGGGCAACGCCATGGAGGGATGTTGCGATCGTGTGGCATCTTCGATTTTGAGGCATGTTCCATGTCCGCTTTCCGTGTCGTCGTGTCACGTCGACGGAGAGCCGGCTATCTCAAGAGTGACGGCTCCGGATTCGAGAGTCAAGTGCTATTAAACTAGGGGGGAGGGAGCGATCAATAAAGAATATGCACCCCCAAAAAATCCTACCCTGTGTGATTTCAAACTGATGAGTGATTTACACCCAAGGGCGCGGGGGGGACTTCAGAGTTTCGAATCGTCTGGATTTTTTTGCACCCAAATCCCAATCCTCATAACCTGATTTCAAAATGTGTGTAGAAAGTATAGTCAAGTCTCTACATACACAACAGACCACATACGGAAGCCGACATGACTTGACTTTACTTGCCTTGTAGAACGAAAGCGCAAGAGCATCGGCGTGAGCCAAGTTTCGAAGTCAAGAAGCGAGGGCGTGAACACCTAGGGCCGCCCGCTTTGCGCCTCCTGCTGCAGCTGGTTCAGCTGGTTCAGCGCGTGGGTATTGCTGCCGCGTGCCGAGATGATTCTCGCCTTTTTAATCGTCAACAACTTTGGCAAGGCCCGAATGCTCAAATTCTATCGTGAGACGGTGCGCGCGCGCGCGTGCCTTTCTTTACACTCTCAGCCAGTTGCGCTAATCCAGTCGCTGCTGACATCCTGCACCTTTGCTGTCGCCTCTGCCACCGCAGCCTCAGCAGCAGCAGCAGCGTATGGTTCGCGATCTTTTCGCGACGCTCACGGGAAGGGCAGAAAACGCGAGCTCGCTCCTTGACGCAGCGGAATGGTTCCCTGGCGTCGACAGACCTCGGGTTGTCTATCGGCTGTACGCGACGCTCTACTTTTGCATGGTCATCGACGGCTCCGAGAGTGAGCTCGGCATTCTCGACCTGATCCAGGTTCTCGTCGAGACGCTCGACCGCCATTTCAAGAATGTGTGCGAGCTCGACATCATCTTCAACTGCGAGAAGGTGCATTGGGTCATCGACGAGATGATCGTCGGTGGGCTCGTCGTGGAGACGAGCCCGAGCGCCATCCTGGAGGTCATCGAAGCGCAAGCGAAGCTTATGCATGGGCAGACGGAGCTCGGCGCTGCGGCCGCCACGGCAGCCAGGCAGATCGATTCGGTCATGAAGGGCTTGCCACCAAGACCGAACTTCTAACGTCGTAACGTGGCATGATAGAGATGGCATGTCGAGAAATAGCCTATGAAGCAAACATGATTTTCATTAAAAACTCAATAACGAAAGGTACCCACGCAGATCCCATCCATATCCTGCATCCCAGGGGGCCACGCGCACCGCTGAATCGTGATGAGGCCCTGCTGTGCCGCGTCGCAGTAGGCCAGCGTTGCGCCACCCCACAGGTCTGATTTGTGCCGCCTGTCCGCCTCGCACGCCGCAGCACAGCGAGCTTGCGAGCTGACGCAATCCAAGCTGGTCGCCTCGTCGAAGAAGATCGTAGAGGGCTTGTAAAGGCGACGAACCTCCTTCATGTCTTTGAGTCGGCCCACGCGCGTCTTGTCACCGTCGATGAAGGCCACGTCACACTTTCCTCCGCGCGGATGCGTTGCAGCATACTTAGGCAGCGTGCGATTCGTGTATCCAAAAGTGACCACCAAACGTTGCTTGCCGTATGCGCGCTGCAGGAGCGCCGCCAGTGGGCGCGACCATCTATAGTTGCCCAGGTCAAAGCTGGAGACGGTCGAGTTCGGATGAGCCTCAAGGAAGAGCAATGCAGACTGTCCCTTCATGAACCCGAGCTCAACGATGTGTGGTGGAGGCCCATTTGGGGGGAATCGGGCGCAGAGTTCATCGTACAACATCCTTGTCTTGACATTGTTGTAGGCCTCTGAGAATATGCCCCAGAACCCAGGATTAATGAGAGTGGCCTCCGGGAGACTGACACTTTTTCGACTGTCGAACCGAGGAGAACCGTTCGAACCGGTGAGAAGCACCCTCGGGAAACTGTTGCGGATGGTGATGTTCGCCGCAGCGTGGCCGAGCAGCTTTGCGAGATCAACAATTCGTGCAAACCCCGCATCTGTGCATGAGGCTGGTGCAGGCTGCTTCTGAACGAGCTGCAGAAATGGAGCTTCAGAATGGATCTGACTCAGTGGTCTGTAGGTGGACATTCAGCCGCATCCCGGGAGAAGGCGGCGGCACGAGGGCGCGGCGGCCGGCGCCGGACGCAACGCGATTCGCACGTCCGATGGCGGCGAACTTTTCGCTGCTCAACGCGTTAGCTGATGCTGCTCAACACAACGCGTTTGCTGATGCTGCTGATGCTGCTCAACACAACGCGCATCGCTCCGGACACCCCACGAGAGCCACTATCGCTTTTACTGTCCGTCTCCGCAGGAGAAAAAAACATGTGCTGTAGGTACCCGGTAGGAATTCTAAGGAAAACGGTACCGGTAACCGGCTCCTCCGGTGTCTTTTTACCGGTAACTGACCCAGCCACACATTCACATTCGCACCACACATGACACGGAGGTTGACAAACATTCCAAATTTGGACCCGACGCGGCGCGTCGCGGACGCCCACGATCGCGTTCGAACGTCGCGCCCGGCCTCAGCGGCCGCCCCGCCTTTCGCGGGGACCCTAAATTATCATATGTGGCCTGGCATCGCCATCGTACTCGGCGCAGGGCAGCCCAACAAGACAACACGTCCCTCATTGCATGCAGGCACCATGTCTCGCTCCAGACGCTCCGGGTTCTGCGAAACCACCGTCGAGGGTGTGAAGGGCAACTGCAAGGTCGGCCTGAAAGGCACCTTTACGTTGCCGCATAGGCACCGGGCATCGTGGGACGCGGCTTTCTCCTACTGCGCGCACCACTGCGCCAGCTGCGAGCGCTGCCGGTACGTGTCAGTGTCCATCAAGTGGAAAGACTGCTCGTGGTACGTTGATTGCCTCTGATCGCCTCTAATTGCCTCTGATCGCCTCTGATCGCCTCTGATGACCTTCCTCATTGCATGCAGGTACCACGCATGCAATCTGGGCGCATTGATCCAACACCCCACAGGTTTTCTGTCAGCTAAGGCTGAGCTTGAGAAGCTCAAGAACGGGACGACAGCCTACGATGATGATGATGATGATCACGACGACCCAAGCCACCAGGTGGAAAGTACGCTGGCCAAGGCCTTCGCGCAGTTGGCGAGGGTTCAGCGTCGCGTGCTGATTATCGACGTGGGCGCCAACAACGGTCTGTGGGCCAAGCAGATGCTCAAGCTAACAACCCTGATTACGACTGATTGCCGCTCATTTCGACTGGATTGCCGCTGATGGCCATCGATTGCCATCAGGTTTGTGGTCCAAAGGGATGCTCAAGCTGATTGCCGCTGATGGCCATCGATTGCCTCCTTCATCAGGTTTGTGGTCCGAAGGGATGCTCAAGCTCATGCATCGTGAGGCGCCGCACTGCCTCACCAGGGCCTACATGTTCGAGCCGCAGGAGAAGTATTTCCCCACGCTGAGGCAGCTGGTGGCCGCCTTTGCACCGAGGCTGACGCACATACCCGCGGTGGCATGGAACGAGGACTCGACGGTATTGCACCTCGCCTTCTAATTGCCTCGAATGGCCTCCGAGTGCCTCTGATGGCCTCTGATTGCATCTATTTGTTTTCACTGGTCCCTTATTGCCTCTACTTGCTTCTGAGTGCCTCTACTTGCCTCTGATGGCCTACTGATGACCTCTGATTTCCTCTGTCATCAGGTGCCCTTCTTCCTCAGTGCCAACTCAGAGACGTCCTCGCTCAGCAATCGAATGGCCGGTCGTTTCGGCTCCAGAAAATCGATCAATGTGACCGCAGTCGACCTTGCAGCCTTTGTGCGCCGAGGGGCGAGTGCTCTGCCGGCGCCCGAGCTGCTCTTCTTGAAGCTTGATGTGGAAGGCGTAGAGGCACAGCTGCTGCCCTTCTTGCTTGCAGAGGGCGCCCTCTGCAAGCTCACACACCTGCTCATCGAGTGGCATCTCAACGCGATCTCGCCCGAGCAGCGGCTCGACGCGCTCGCGCTCAAGATGGCGCTTCCCAGCATGCTCTACTACGCCTGCCGACGCAAGCCGCCCCGCATTGAGTACGAGGCCTTGACTGCCCCCGAATGCCTCTGATGCCCGCTGATGACCACTGATGACCACCGTAGACCACCGATGGCCACTGATTAACCACTGATTGCCTTCCCTGTTGGCCAGCCCGCCTCGAGCACGAGGCCTTGATGGCCCCTGATTGCCCCTGATGTTGACTCTGCTTGCCCCTCTGATGCCCACTGATGACTAATGATTGCTTTCCTGATCAGGTACGAGGCGTACCGGCCAAACAACGAAGACGAAGAGGTGCCTGGCCTACAGGCCGAGGCTGCACTTCACGAGCGGGCCGTCGGGCTTATGAAACGATTGCAAGCACTCTCCATTCAACAACTTGCTGCACCCGATGCTCCCACCCTCGCGCGGCTGGCCGAGACGCAGTGGGAGCTTGTCCATCACAGAGTTGGTGGGTCGAGTAGCGAGCGGGAGCACTCGCCTATGCGTGGCACCGTGCGCACCCCCGCCGACGATTTAGTCGAGACCAACTTCTTCGCCGAGCTGGAGAGGCCCTCTGGATCTGAGATGCCCCCGCACCCCAAAGGTCGCACGCCAGGTGGCAAGAGGCGCGGCGGCAAGGTGAGCGGCAGTTAGGGCGGTGCCGGTGGCGCTGGAGGCAGTGGGAGCGGCGGCGGCAGCAGCGGCAGCTGCCATAGTAGCGTCTTGCTGTGCTTGACACCCTCTTCCCCACCAGGCTCCCGAGAAGCACCCGGGCCCTGAAACGGAACATCGCATAGTCATACTTTGGCGCTTCCCTTTCAGCTTTCTTTTGCACTTAAAAAGAAATGAATAAACCTCTTTACTCAGTGTCACACTCAGCGTCCTCCTGTACCTCCTCTAGAGCTGCCGCAGTCGCAACCTGGCCTCATTTGTCATTAGGCGAAATTTCGCCCTACGAACCATGACTGCCAAGGCCGGGGGACACATTCACATTCACACACGCACTTTAACACAGAGGCTGAAACGGTACCAATGTGGTAGGCGAAATGTGAGGTCATAAGATGCCATCGGTCCTGGAATTTTCATGCTTTGTGACGTCGCATGAGGATGCTGCGAAGACATTCGATACGGCCACGCCACCGACGCTGCTCCACATCTTGTCCGGCGACACGTGCTTCCTGATTGTCTCACACATCCACACGCTGTCCGACCTTGCCGCTGTATGGAGCTGCCTGTTGCCATCGCTTCCAAGGGCGCTGCGAGAGGCGGTCAAGTTGCGGGCTCAAGCACTCATCAAGGCGGCGCCCCTCTGGCTGACCGAGGATTTCGTGCTGGGTGCCATTTGGCCAGTCACAGTGGCTGCATGCGATTGGCACCCACGCCCGTTCTTCGCGTCGTTGCGGGCACCGGCCGTCTGCCGTGTGACCGGTTCCGGCCTATGCTCGCATGGCCTCTGTCAGAAGCAGGAATCGCCCAAGGAGGGCGTGTTGGAGCTCCTGGAGCTCATGGCAGCAGGCCAGGCGCCGCCCTGTGCGCCGCTCGCGCTCGAATGTCTCGCGTGGGCTTGTGGCGCCCTCGGCCGCCAAGAGGCGGCGATGCGTGCGTGGAGGCGCGCGGCGGTCGCAGGCTCTCCCCGAGCGCAGCTGGACCTGAGCGTCCGGGAGTACCGACAGCGCACGGGCACCTACAGTGCCGAGGCAAGGCCACTCGCAGCCAAGCCCTTCCCACCTGCCTCGCCAGCGGAGCTACCTGCTGCCCAAACCGGTGGCTCCGCTGAGGCACTCCTGCGCGCCGTCGTGGTCAATCCGGCTCTCAAGTCCCTCGGAGTCGAAGGCCATTCGATCCAAGCACGGGCGCTCCTGCATTTGGGGCTGATGGCACTCGATGGCGACGGCACGGACCAAGACGACGCTGCTGCCCTTGAGCACCTTGAGAGGGCGTTGCGGGTTGCCAAGGCAGGCGAGGCCATGGTCGCTCTCGATTCCTCCGTACTCCCGTGCCGCGATCCGAGCGAGCACGAGTACGCGCGTCGGCTGTGCGAGCAGCTCTGCGAGGTCGCAAGGGATGCGCAAGAGATTCTCGAGAGTATGGATCGGTTCAGCTACTTTGCGAATGGGAGGCCGTGAACGAAGAAACGTAACGCATACGTCGACGAATCAATCGGCAACGAAACGCACACGTGTTTATCATTACTTCGTGAAAAGGAATTCATACCGCCCGGTTACCGCGGTGCCCCCGGTTTGCTTCCCGTCGCTTCACACTACGGTCGGCCCCATGCGTTGAGCTCTAGGGGCCCGAGCGTGCGGACTTCCTACCACCCTCTACCCGGCTCGGCTGAGCGAGGGTGTCCGTGACACTTCTCAGTCTGGTCTCAGTACCTCTCTTTCACGCTACTCTGGGCGGTGGGCTCCCGCCAAAGCCTGCGAGCCTCTCAATTCAAATGGGATCCCGCCAAAGCCTGCGAGCCTCTCAATTCAAACTGTGGGCTCCCGCCAAAGCGAGCCTCTCAATTCAAAGGTTGCGCAAGAGGCTCCTGGCCATCGTAGTCGGGCGAGGCGGAAGCGGTCGACGAGGCTGCGGCGAGGGCCGCCGCGGCCGCAGCCACGAGGGCGCGGGTGGTCCCTGGCTCCCACGCCGAATGACCCGAGTCGGGGATCACTTGTAGAGTCGCATGCGGCACACGCGCAGCGAGCTCGTATGCGGACGCTATGGGGCAGACGACGTCGTAGCGGCCGTGGACGATGGTGATCGGTACGCGTGCGAGGGTGCCCAGCTGGTCGAGCAGCCATCCGTCGTACTCAAAGAAGCCGCGCGCCCACATGTAGTGCAGGTGGACGCGCTGTTCACCGCCCGTGCCCTCCCAGGCCTCGACCGGCTGCGGATAGAGGTACGCGATCGCGTCTTCGTATTCGGCCCACCGCCTGGCGGCAGCACGCGCCAGCTCCGGATCCTTGCTCATCACGCGCTTGCGGTACGCCGAGACGAGGTCGTGCCGCTCCTCGGGCGAGACGAAATTGGCCATGGCCGCGTGCGCCTCCGGATGGAGCTGCGGAGTCGCGCTCTGATAGATAAAGTCGAGCTCGCTCTGCTTGACCAAAAAGATGCCTCGTAGGATGAGCTCCGTCACGCGCGCCGGGTGAGAGACGGCGTACGCGAGCGAGAGGGTACTCCCCCAGGAGCCTCCGAAGAGCTGCCAGGCCGACACGCTGAGCTTCTCGCGCAGTCGTTCCATGTCGGCCACCAGGTCGAACGTGGTGTTCTCGTCGAGGCAGCCGTCCGGCGTGGAGCGACCGCACCCTCGCTGGTCAAAGAGGATGATACGGTGCCGCGTAGGGTCGTGGAACCGCCGCTGCTTTGCGTTGCATCCAGCTCCGGGCCCTCCGTGCACGAATAGCACGGGCTTGCCTGATGGAGTGCCGCACTCCTCGTAGTAGATGCGGTGCACAGTGCCGCTAGCCGTGGTGACCTCGAGGTAGTCGGAGTTGTAAGGCTCTATGGCGGGCCAGAGGCACGCCATGGCCTGGGCCGTGCGGGACTCCGCCGACATCACCGGCGGCGGCGGAGTTTCAGCTGGCTGTGGTGGCGGCTTCTTCATCGATGCGGCCTTGGTGGTTGCAACCTCCTCCTCCTCCTCCTTGCAACGCTTCCAATCCGCAGCGTGGCGCGCCTCCTCATCCATAGTTCTCTGTGGCTGCGGCGTGGCGACGTGGACGTTGGCGTTCATTTGTGGCGCTTGCGGCTGGGCGTACTGAGGAGGCTGGGCGTATTGAGGCTGGGCGTACTGAGGCTGGGCGTACTGAGGAGGCTGGGCGTATTGTGGCTGGGCGTACTGAGGAGGCTGGGCGTAAAGAGGCTGTGCAAACTGCGGCTGAGCGACCGGCTGGGTGTAGACGGGCTGAGCGATCGGTGGTGCACCCCCGTAGACGGGCTGAGCGATCGGTGGTGCACCCCCGTAGATGGGCTGAGCGATCTGCGGTGCACCCCCGTAGACGGGCTGGGCAATTGCCTGAGCACCGTGCTGCAGCGGCTCGCCGATCGGCACGTGCGGATTCATTCTCGACGACGCTGGAGTCGCGCTGCTGCTGCTCCTGTGAAACACACATCCGGACCCCCAAGCACGGGGGCCGCTATCGCAATGGACGGAGGCGTGGCCGACACAGCCTGCTATTACACAGGCCGTTAATCGGCGGCGGGCGGGGGAAGGAGAGACCCTCCCCCCTAACGTAACCCAATAGTACCGATGGGGCCACTGTGAGCAGCGTCTGCCCCTCTGCCGCCGCGGCAGCGCGCACGCGCGCGTGCCGGAGTCGCGGCGGCACAGTTTCGCCGTTTTCATAGATTCCGATTGGAGTGAGCGGGAAAGGCTTCGCAATTGATTCGAAGCCACGTTTCTGGGCGTGTGAGACGGCCCTATGGGCATTTCACACACGTGGTCCCCTGTTCTGATGACCTTGTTCACACGGATGACCATGCGCGGCGGAGCCAGCCCATAAAGGGCGACCATGGTGGCCACGCGCCTCTCGGGCAGGAAGCGCCGACTCGGAATCGGCGCTGGGCTCAGCGACCTGAATGATGACCTCATCTACCACATTTTCGCTTACCAAGATGCGCGCACGCTCTGGTGTCTTCTTCAGACCAACCAGCGTTTGCATCGAATTGCAACGGAGGATGGCCTGTGGCGAGCGCTACTTTTTGCGCAGCTTGGCGACGCGAGCCTGATGCCAAGCGCGTCGCGCTTGCGAGGCACGTGGAAAGGTCGGTTCTTGCGCTGGCAAGCGCTTTCGTCGTGCACGAGCTTCATGCCCAACAGGCTGCTGCTGACGGGCAGTTGCCCCCCGGCGCGCTTCTTGCACCGCGCCACCTGCCTCGACCAGCGGCTCTACATTTTTGGCGGCACAAACGGCGACGACCGCGAGTTCAATGATCTGTGGGTCCTCGATCTGCAGCACAGTGCACTGACGCGGCCTGGTTCACAAGCGCCCACGACGGCGCCAGCGTCGGCGTCGGCGTGGACACGCGTGCACCCACGGACGCCGTCCCCCCCGCAGCGGCAGTCGGCGACGCTCACTGCGGTCGGCTCGCAGATCTTCATGTTCGCCGGCCGCCGGGGCGACGTCACCTTCCTCAACGACGCGTGGACGTTTGATGCTCTCGATTGCTCGTGGGCGTGCGTGAGGGAGAGCGACGAGGTGCCTCCGCTCGCCCAAGCCTCCCTCGACAATCCCGTACGGCCCTCACCGCGCTGGGCGCATACGGCCGTCGCCATCGGCTCGAGTGTCCTCGTCTTCGGCGGCTCGGCCCCCGGCAAGTGCTTCGGCGATCTACACTGGTTCGACCTTGAGAGCCTCACGTGGCGCAGGCAGCTCTGCGCCGATGGGCACGGTCCCGAGGCGCGCTCTGGTCACTCGGCGTGCTCCGCGTTTGGGGGCTCGGCGATGTTCCTCTTCGGTGGTAACACGACCAAGGCCTCGTTCGACGACCTGTGGGAGTTTCGCGTCGCCAGTGCCTCGTGGCGCAAGGTGCGCGCACGAGGCGTGCGCCCCTCCGCTCGGGTCGGCCACACGCTCTGCGCAGTCGGGTCGAGGTGCGTCTCTTTGCTTCGAGGGCTTCTTCTGATGACCTCTGATGACTTCTGATGACCTCTTGATAACGTCTGATTGCATCCCTAATCAGGCTCCTCGTTCTTGGCGGGAGGGAGTACACGTCGAACATCTTCGATCCCCAGCTGCATGCATTCAGCCTCACCACGCGACGCTGGCACGTGGTGAGCGTGTGCGACGGCCCACAAGATTCCGACGCACGAGCCCAGGATTTCGTCACTGGATCGCCCTCGGATTTCGTCACGGCAAGGTCTCCTGCACTGGCTCCCACTGCGGACTGGGCCGATGGTATCGAGGCGGTGCTGGAGACGCCGCAGGGCGCCGCGGTGGGCGCCGCGGACGGAGGGGCGGGAGGCTCAGCGGAGGCGAAGAAGCAGGTGCTCGTGCGGACCGGTCACTGCGCTGCGCTGCATCGCGGGCGGCTCCTGCTCTTCGGCGGCCTTGACGATCGCAACCGGATGCTCGATGACCTCGTGAGTGTGGAGCTCATTGCGTGACCTGCACTTTGCTGCTCGGAGCTCATTGCGTGACCTGCACTTTGCTGCTCGGCCTTCCCATCCTCTACTTCCTCGTGCCTCGTCCACCTCTGTGGGTGTTGGAGGACCCTTACCGGAAACATTCTGATGGGTGGGCCCCGCGCTAAAACAATTTGCGTGAACGAACGGTTTTTCGCGACGAAACGAGACGCGTGAGAGAGAGAGTGTGGTGCAACACACTCCTCAATATTTTCCCCACAGGGGAGTCGGCCCGAGCGTGAGCTCCCATTCACAATGACTCAATGCGGCCGTGAGAAAGGAGGGGCGCGGAACTGTTAAGCAACTGCCCATGGCGGACGCCCCACCATCCGACACACAGCCCGCGGAGGCGGAGGTAGCTCCCGAGGCCGTGCCTGCGCCTGAGGATGGCGCGGAGCCTAAGGTCGATGCCCAAGCAGCGCCCGAAGGAGGCGCGGAGGCAGAGGTCGCGCCCGCTAAGGAGCCGATGGGCGCGGCGGCAGAGGTTGCGCCCGCTAAGGAGCCGGTGGATCAGTGGCTCATGCATGCGGCCAAGCTTCCCATGGGCCCGGCCGGCCAGGCGCCGCGCGACGCCATCTTTGCGGCATGCGATACCAACGCTGACGGCGTGCTGACGCTCGAGGAGGCGCAGATTGGGCTGCGGACAGTGCTCGACGTGGCCGAGCCCGAGTGGCTCGCCGACCTGGCGCCCATCGTGGAGGCGGGCTTTCAGCTCGTGGCCGACGTGGGCGGAGCCGCGGCGCCGACCGAGCCGCCGGCAGCAGATGCGGTGCCGGCCGAGGGTGAGGCAATCGCGGAAGGTGCGCCACCGGCGGCGGCAGAGGCAATCGCGGAAGGTGCGCCACCGGCGGCGGCAGAGGAAGGCGCGGAAGGTGCGCCACCGGCGGCGGCAGAGAAAGGCGTGTCTCGCGCAGCCTTCTGGAGACTGAGCGTGTACGTGCGCCGACACTGCGAGCTGCGCTCGGCACTCGGCCGTCTCGACCTCGCCTCCACGGCCGTTCCGATCACTTCGGACGAGTTCGATGCTCTGCTCGCCGACTCGGGCAAGCTGCAGAAATGGGGCGTGGAGCGCCCGGCTGACGGCCTCGGAGCGATCGATGCCGATGGCGACGGGCTCGTGACTCTGTCAGAGCTCTCGGCGTGGGCGCTCGCGGCGTGCGTGATGGCGCTTCGGGAGGACGAGACCAGCCAGCCGGAGGAGCCTCTGCCCGATGCGCTCGCGGCCGCCACGGCGGCGGCGGGTGCGCCGAGCTCCGGGGGTGCGGGCGACGCGGCGGCGGGTGCGCCGAGCTCCGGGGGTGCGGGCGACGCGGCGGCCGGGGCGGCCGGTGGCGGCATGCAGACGTCGGAGGAGATGCAGATCTCGGAGGAGATGCAGACGTCGGAGGAGATGCAGATCTCGGAGGAGATGAGAGCCCTCTCAGGTCACGTCGAGGCTCTCGAGATGCCCGCGGGCTACTCGTCGGCGGCGCTCGACCTCTCGCAGCCCGGATCGCACGGCGGAGTCGACCTGCGCGAGCTGCGGAAGACGCGCGCGTCCGATGGGGGGGCGGTGCGCGGCGTGAGCGTGGGCGCGGCCGCTGGCGATGCGGGCGATGGCACGCTGATGGAGTCGACGGCCACTGACGTGGGCCGCAGCATGAACCGCGACGGCCCCAAGCGCTCGAAGATCACGCGTATCCGGAGGCAGTCTGAGTGCTCGATGCCGTCGCTTCCGTCACTCCGTGTGCCCCTCCCGGAGGAGTATACTGTGGATGCGGATTCGCTCCGCATGGACCCGGAGCATAAGGCCCTGGCGGCGCAGTATGGCTTCGGTGAGATCGTGCCAACGCCCTCGCTGCCCTCGTACGCGCCCACGGGCTGGACTCCCATGCCTGTGCGCTCTGAGCGGCAGCCCCTGACCCAGGGATTGACCCAGGGTGTGACCCAGGGGGCACCCGGTGCGCCGCTCGCGCTCGCTGGGCGCGTCGGCGGTAGCGTCGCCATGGCCGACAAACGGGGCGGAGGCGGACCGTCGCCCGACCGCCGAGCAAACGGCCGGGCGAGTGCCGACATGTCTCGGGCGAGTGTGGACCTAGGGGCTGGCTCGCTCTCGGCGGTGGCGGAGCGTGCGGTGGCGACGGTGCAGGCAGAGACCGGCCTGATTGCTGCTCCGAAACGCGCCGGCGCGGGTGGCGCCTACGCACGTGCCAGTGCCGTCGGCGCGGGCGGCGAGGCGAGCAGCTACACGAACTCCTTCGATGCAGCCCAGGCAGTGGGGGGCGTCAACAGCGTCCAGCAGGAGATACGGCTCGCGCTCGCGGCGAACCACGCCAAAGTGCTCGACCTCTTCCGCCAGTGGGATGTGGACGGTGACGGCACGGTGCGCAAGCCGGAGCTGCGTAAGGCGGTCGCCCTGCTCGGGTACGATGTGCCCAATGTTGAGGTCGATAAGCTCTTCGAGTCGTTTGACCGCGACGGCGGCGGTGCCATCGAGTACAAGGAGCTGCAGAGGGTCCTCCGGCGGCAAGCCGAGGCAGAGCAGCGCAACGGTGGGCTCGCGCAGCCGCAGCTCGAGCGGGCGACCAAGGGTGCGGCAGAGGGAGGCAAGCGCAAGGCCGCCGCCGCGCTGCCGCCTGCCGAGCCAGCGGTTTTGAATGACGGTGCCGTGTTGGGCGCCGGCGCCGGCGCCGCCGGTGCCGCCAACGGTCGGGCCGGGGGGCTCACGTGGGACGTTCTGGAGGAGATGTCATTCGAAGATCTGCTCTCGATTGATGCCAAGTCGGCGCCGCTCGCCCAGATGCCGCCACTGCCCCAGTTTGGCGAGGGCGCCGCGCCCCATTCGAGCAAGGCCTCCCCCAGCAATCCGGCGTCGAAGGTCTCGCCACCCAGGGAGCGTGGAGTGCCGCCGGCTAACAAGGGAGCTCTTGCGAAGAAGCCGGCGGCCATGCCGAAGCCGGTGCCTCTGCCACCCAGGCAGGAGCCCGCTCCCGCCGCTGGCCGGAATATCTCGCCGCCTAAAGAGCGGAAGGTCTCACCACCCAAGACGCGCGCTCCACCCAAGCCCGCCGCCGCCGCCGCGCCGCCGCCGCCGCCGCCGCCGCCCGAGCCCGAGCCCGCCGCCCAGCCCGCCGCGTACGACCCAGCCCAGGCTCTCAACCTCGCCACGAACGTCACCAAGGGCGGCGTGCGACTCACGGGCGGCGCTGCGCGCAAGGCCAAGGGCCTCGCCGGGGGCGTCATCAACGTTGCCCCAGGGGGCGTGGCCTTTGCCGACCCCTCAGGTCAGTATGCTCCGGCGCAGCAGTTGTCGCCACCGCCGCCGCCGCAGCAGGTGCCCCCCGCGCCGAGTCGGGCGCCAAAGAAGGTCCCCAAGGCCGCCGCTGCGGCGGCCCCGCTGCAAGCGCTGCCGGCGAACGACGCCGCCTACCAGCAGTTTCTGGCTCAGCAGGCTGCACAGCAGCAGCCGCAGCAGCAGGTGCCCCCCGCGCCGAGTCGGGCGCCAAAGAGGGTCCCCAAGGCCGCCGCTGCGGCGGCCCCGCTGCAAGCGCCGCCGGCGAACGACGCCGCCTACCAGCAATTTATGGCTCAGCAGGCTTACTTTGCGTCGCTGCCGCCACAGCAGCAGCAGCAGTACATTTTTGCTGCGCAGCAGCAGCAGATGCAGCAGCAGCAACAGCAGCAGCAACAGCAATTTCAGCAGCAGCAGCAGCAGCAGCAGCAGCAGCAGCAACCGCCATTCCCGCCCGGGTATGGCCCGCCTCCCGGGTATGGCCTGCCTCCCGGCTATGGTGCCCCCCCACCACAGCGACAGCCGCCGCCACCCCAGCAGCCGGCGTATGCTCCGAACTACGGTCCACCGCCCGGCTACCCGCCGGGCTACGGGGTGCCACCGCCGCCGCAGTATTACGGCTCGCCTGGCCTTGCTGGCCGTGGGGGGCCGCCGCTGCCGCAGCAGATGCCGCCGGGCGTACCGGCGGCGGGTGGGTACGTGGCGTACAACACATGGTTGCGAGGAGACGCGATCGAGCAGGCCCAGGCCCAGGCGAACGCGCGAAAGAGATGAACAGCTTTGAGCATGCCAGGTTCATGGGCGGTGCTCCGCGATGCATCGCCGTTTGCAAAGATCAAAGTTCCATCCGCCATTTTGTTGTGTGTCTGTGTGTGGACCTGGGCGGCTTCGACAATGCCAGCTCCGGTCCATCTGAGCTCTTTGGTCGGATGTATCGGTGCCTTCATGAGTACAGCCTTGAGCGCGGTCACATCGCGTCGGCGCATGCGTCATGTACTGGAGGCTGCTCCGCGACGGGCCCTGCGCCGCGCCGCTGCGCGCGTGGCGACTCTCGTGTGGCGACTCTCGTGAAATCACACACGTCCCACGTGAATGAGGGCGTTACTAGTAATAATAAAAACATCAGCGAGGGTAGCGGCCGGGCCGGCTGCCGGGACGCGGGAGCCGTCGACCCGCTCGAGCAGCAGCAGGGCTGGCTGCTCACGACGCCGCGCGCGCGCGCAGCCCATTCGGGAATTTGCAATTCGGAGTCGAGAAGGACGAGATTCCTTTTTCCTCACCTGCGCGCTTTAAAGAATGCATTGCATGCGCAGTCCCGACGCCGGTTGGAGGATCCACATGGGATTTCCTAGTAAGCGGAATTTGTGTGGAACGTAGGATTCCTTGCGCGACGATCATGGCGTCTTCGCTTCTTTGTTTGTTGCCGTGCCTGGTAGTAAACGACCCATTGGTCCCAGCAGTTTCCAGTAAGCCCAGTAATCGCGATCTGCCTTGGGCTCCTGCTGGAATTCCTGGACGCCTCGATGACAATCTACATGGCATGAATACGCATGTGCGTGTTGCTCGCGTCAACATTACGGCGCTCGTGCTTGCACCATCCGTTCAACGATTTGAACGAGCTGCGAGCGAAATCAGAAAGTCTGACATTCGGTCAACCGTTTGGATACCTGCTGTCTTCCTCAATGAGACCAATTACACGTTGTGTGGAGGCGGTGCAAATGGGCTGCGTCATGCGATGAGGAACGCTTGGACTTTGATCGCGAGCACAGGTGTGGCCATGGCCATTTTTGAAGATGATGTTGCATATGCGGGTGGTGGGCACTCAGTGGCAAACTTTGTCGTGACATCGTGCTTGCAGTCCAAGCGAAGATGTGACCTAGCGTACTTAGGAGAGTGGCACAATTTCTATACCACGCACGCCATCTTTGTCTTACCTCATACTGCTCTATGGCTCCTCGATCAGACCAAAAATTGCTATCCTTTTGGCACGGGTATTGACCAAGCGATGCATCAAAGATGCATGGACAGGCGAAGCAGTTGGAATTGTATTCATCCGCCACCTTTCACGATCCCAGGCACCTTTGGCCAGGGCTTCTTTGTGCAGGACAGACTAAATGTTTCGTCGAGCTTGCACGATTTGGACAATAATGCTATTGCTCGACGTGCACGGGCCCGCTCGCGATGATCACCACTATACGATCCTTCGCAGCCGCCGTGCAGCTCTCTGCTGACGGCCAGACGTTTGGTCCAATGTTTGCGGTCCTCAAGTACGAGGCAGTCGCAGCCAAAGGCGGCAAGAAGAAGTGAGAGAGAGGGTCGCAGGCGGCGGTGCCGCGTGCCGCCCTGGGCATGCGCCGCCCTGGGCATGCGCCGCCCTGGGCACGTGTGTGCGCGAGAGGCGTGCCGCTGCTCAGCACGGCGCTACTGGTGCTTAACTGGTGCTGAACAGGTGCCCGGGGAGAGGCGCTCGTCTTTGCGAGGGGGCAGGTGCGACTCGGGCGCGTGCGGGGGGGGGGGGCTTATGGGGGGATACATGCTGGTGTTCGAGTCTCGTTGGCATTCGTCTCAGAGAGGTCGCTATGCGTGACCTGGGGGCGTAGACTTGACGGGCGGCCGGGGGCGATACCGATGGCGGCAGGCGCCATCTCATGTGCTGTGTGCTGCGCGCGCGTGTGGCGGCTGTCGAGTGTGCAGGATTGCGAATGCAGCCACTGCGAATGCAGGGTTGCATCGCGACGTACTCTTTTCTGGATTCTGCGCCATACTACAATGCGCTCATCGAACATCGTATACTCCTAGTACCGGTAGTCGCTTACCACACGACGACGAGTCCCAGTCCGGCTGGCTAGCTCAGTCTTGTCTCAGTTCAGGAGACGGGAGCGCTTCTTAAGCGCTTCAAGACCAGGTCGCCTGGATTACGGTCTGATGTGAACCGCTAAACGCGGGCCTTGCGACTTCCACCCTAAAAACTTTTACGCGACCTCACACACCGAGAGCGGCTCACATACCCTAGAGTAACACAATGTGCTCGAGTAGCAATGAGAGCGTACGACGACGCACTAACGACGCACGCTGACACTCGTACGAACCGAACACTTGCTCATCCCGAGAAGCTCCACATGCGTGTGCCGTGTGCCGGCTCGAATGCGGCTTTTGCCACGCGTATTCGAAAGCGAGCGCACTGTGCTTGGAACGGAAACCGCGCACGAAGAGCACAAGTTCCCACGGCCGTCCTGCGGTAGGGGCACTTCCACCTGCGATCTCCCCATTATGCTGCCGTAGACGACGAAACGGATCCGGTGAGTAGCCTACGTACGTCCGGCGCGTATGCGCGCTTCGCAGCAGGTACACGTTGTGAGCCGAAGGCTCGAGTCAGAGTTCGTTGTCCTCGTCCTCCTCGACCGCTTCTTCTGCTTGGTCGTCGACGCCCGTTTGTTCCTCATCGTTCTCGTCCTCGTCGCTCTCGTCTTCGTCAAGGTCGATTGGAGAGCCAGTAGATGACATGCTGTTATACTAAGGCGTACTGGTTTCCACTGTTGTATGCTCCACTGAGCTGTGCACTGGCGCCACTGCGCACACGCACAAAGACAAGGACCACCATCGAGGTCGCTGTCGTCCAGTCACGGAGCAGAGTCAGGGACTGGCTCTGCCCGGATACTTGCCCGGAAAGGCAACTGGACAACCTCGACCATACGATGATCGGTTACAGACACCCACCACTATTCACACATGAACACGGTTGTCTCAGTCGACTTCGGTGATTTTGACTCCGAGCGACTTGAGGTAGGGTATACGGCTTGGTTGTTTGCTTTGTTTTGCTTTAGTTGGAGTATTGGAGGCGAGGATAGCAAGGTAGCAGCAGCGAGGCAGCAGCAGTTTGACGTCATCGGCGTGTACGCAGCACGCCGTGGCGGTGCGAAGCAGTGCGGTTAGTGGCAGAGTGGCGCAGCAGTGGTGTGGCAGCAGCGGCAAGCAGTATAGCGTGGCACATGAGCGTGGCAGCAGTAGCGCATCCCGGATCGCGTCGTGTTGTCGTGCGTAAGGGCTGCGCGGGTAGAGGGTGGTGAGCGCTGCGTGTTTTCGGGGTCGCGCGCGCACCTGGCGTCTCGTGTCATCGGTCGTCGGGGTCTGGATAGGCAGAAAAGTGAGGCGGGTCTCTGACATGAAAAACCCTAAAAAGGTTTTTCTGCGCCAGTCCACCATAGAACGATGGTGGCGAGACGCGAGCAGTCGCGCATACCCAAGGTTTTCCCCACAGCCCTCTTCACGCTGGATGAAGGTCGACTCCCTCGACTCCCCACAAATTTGGCAAGGAAATTTGGAAGTGCTGTTTGCGAGCGTTGGTTACTGGGTTTCTTACATATAATTCAGAAAGGATTATTGAGGATCGGGGGCCTACGTTCCGAGATCTGTCGATTTGTACCCTTACATTTTGTGCATTATTTGACTGTTTAGGTGCTGTTTATAGTTTAAAAAGCGTCGAGTACGAATCACTGACCCGACCGTGAACAGACGGTGCACGCGGGGGGGGGGGCGTCCGAGCGACGCGCGGGAGCGCAAGCAAGCAAGCCTCTTCGATCAGGGCGTGGCCATCAAAGGCGCACGTGTGCTAGTCATCGGGTCTGAAAATCCGTGGGTGGAGGCTCTCTGCCTCTCAGTGGGTGCGGCGGAGGTAACTACCCTTGAGTATGGCGCAATCCGCACAGATCACCCGCAGCTGAAGACGTTCACGCCTGACGCGTTCCGAAACGCCTACCTGGCCGGCTCCATCCATCCGTTCGATATGGTCGTTACATTCTCCTCGCTGGAACACTCGGGCCTCGGCCGTTACGGCGACGCTCTCAACCCGTGGGGAGACATTATCGCTGTGGCACGCAGCTGGTGCGTCACGAAACAGAAAGCAAAGCTGATCATCGGCGTGCCGTACAACCTCGAGCACGAGGGGATCAAGTTCAACGCCCACCGTGAGTACGGCAACGTTCGCTACCCGTACTTGGCTACAAATTGGCGGCTGCTGTGGCGCCACCCCTCTCCGACTGGTCAGCGTGTGCATGTCTTTGAGAAGCATGGACACCAGAAGAGTGAGTGAGTTTCATCTGAACGAGCTACCGTACAAACTTATGAAGGGGGCCCCTGGTGTGCGGTGGGGGAATTTGAGGTGCTGGTGCCGACGTCGTTGGGGTGGGTGAATTAGGCGGGTGTGTCGTCGAAGTTCGGTCGGGCTGAGAGGTTCCGGCATTAGGGTTTGAGGGGTCCCGTGAATTCGCAGGTGAGCGCCGGTCCAATGCGCCGGTTGACAGCGAACAGATCGTGGTGGGGAGGCGAAGCTGGAAAGCGGTGAGGGAGTGACCGTCGGCGAGAAGGTGGTTCGGGCTAATGCGAAGGATGGTGGCGATGGCGGTGGCGGCGGCGGTGATTTATGTAGGGCTGATTTCCAAAATTACCCTAATGATGAGTGCGAGCAGACTACCAGACGGTTGGTGCGGTACGATCGATGAAAATCGCCCAACACGGCGCGTCGACCGGTAATTTCTGAGGTAACTGTGAAAAGCAGCATCATACCAGCGAAAACCTGGAATGCGGAGATTGACATGAACCCATTTTGACATGAACTGTGTGGATTCATAATGAGTATTTAAGGAGTGGGATGATACTCGGGATGGGGTCATACATTAACAACGTTAGGTACATGATGAACCCTTTAAGATGGGCGCGTCTCGTCTTAGTTCTGTTAGGAAGGCGTGGATTCGAGGGCTACCGAGATACGATATGAAAAGCGCCCAACACGGCGCGTAACTCTCCAGTATGAGGTCGGGTCGGAGGGGGTCGGGTCGCGGGATACGATATGAAAATTGGACTCCGAGGTCGAGATCGGGTCGGGTCGGGTCGGGTCTGAAGCGAGTCCAGGAAATCCAGTGTCGTTTCCGGGAAAACACCCCCCCTCCGACCCCGACCCCGACCTCCGAGGTCAACCCCTAAGCGGACCCTAGGCGACCGGACCCGACCCCCCGAGCCGAGGTTTGAGAGTCGGGAGTGTCAGACACTGAAAGTGCGGGAAAGGGTTCGTCAAAGTTTCGTCACTGACCTCGCAGGGTTTCGTCATCTCCGTATTAGGCAACCAGGGGGTTTTGTCACTAGGGCTACCGGTACCAGATCTCCGGCCACGGAGCAGAAGGCGGCGGCGGGAAAACAAGGCGCCCTGGCAGTCCTTTCTGCGCACCTGTACGCATTCACCTTCGTCCCCGCTGACAACCCCAACGCTCGACCCAACGCGATGACTCAATGGCTGCGACACTACATCCGTGCGATAGGAGTAAGGCCAGCTCATATCGGGATGGCCATCCTCACAGGGCGCCTCATCCAAACGCTTGAGCCCACAGGAGCGCTCAATTTGACTCTAGCTGCGCTGCACAGTCATGGCGTCAGCCGAGGTCAGGTGAATATCATCCGTGGCGCGAACTATTCCTATCTGCTAAGATTGCAGGTTGTCAACGAGCACATCAGCAAAGTCGTGCAGAGCGATCTTTGCGGATGCAGATGAGCACTTTTACTACGATGGCCCTGCAAGCGCAACCTCACTCAAGCGGTGGCTAAGTACGACTGCTTCTGGGGCCTCTTCTGCGACATGCGATCCGCCGACGGCAACATAAGCGAGATGGTTGTCGACGTGCCAGCTGCAGTACAGTACCCTGTCGCGTGCCGCGTGCGCCAGCTCACGTCGAAATACAGGATGCGTTCGAACAAGGTGATACTAGTTCCACCATCGAACGCTCATTGCGCTCGATGAGGCGGGCGCCGTGGCGTGGGCGAGCTCGAGCGGCGACGACCTCTCGGCGCTCAACACCACCATCAGCGGCGCGCTCGTCGAGGGCTGTACCGTTACCGTACACGTCATCCAACCAATACCCAAGCTTCGGGACGGAATCCTCCAATGCGAAAGCAAGCCGCTGACTCGCGGCATGCAGACGCGCTACGGAGCGCGCCCGAAGCGCGTTCGTGATTCTGGAACCGGTCCAGCGCAAGCGAGTGGCCTCGCCCCCGCTGCCCAGCCAGACGATCGGCAGCCAGACGAACCGCACGAGCCCCCCCAAGTGCGCGCGCAAGGATCCGCCCTAGGCATGCCTGACGACACACGGCTCGGGCCAGGCCGTGCCAGCCCGCAACCGCACGGAGCAACTGCCGGCGCGCAACGAGCCGCCGCCGGAGTCTCCCCAGGCGGTCGCCCCGTTGCACCGCCTGGGCTGGGGCGCCTCCTCACCGTCGTCACCCCCGTTGGTGACATGCATGGCATCGACGAAAGCATCCCGGGCATCGAGTACCACTTCT
>ENA-UOXG01000260-UOXG01000260.1-mixed-culture-metagenome-genome-assembly--contig:-NODE-260-length-34601-cov-43.227841_pt1 | contig 34601 bp, 16 predicted proteins | sample MGYA00238159_ERZ761634 | MGnify/ENA primary metagenome ERZ761634 (study PRJEB28908, sample SAMN08776845) | mixed culture metagenome | isolation source: Freshwater growth medium | place: USA... | reverse complement strand
GCGGGAGTTCGAAAATTTTGTCGGATCTCGTTTCACACCGGCGTGCAACACGTCTACGCAGCGGTACGCAGGTACGCTCGTGGTACGGCGTGGTACCAACCGCGCGAGCGCGGCGAGAGCGGTCCGCGGTTCGCGGTTGAGACTTGAGTACACACGGACACACGGACACGCGTTACACACCGGTCACGCGGGCGTCACCCGACCGCCGCGGCGCGCACGCGCCGCGACGCCCCCGGTCGTCCCCGCCGGCGCGGCGGCGGGCCCGGGCGCGGGGCGGCGCTCCCGGTTTCGGGCCGCGCCTCGACACGGCCTGAGGACCGTCCGCAAGGACCCTCGCCGAGTCGCCTTCGAGTAGCCAGAGACTGTGTGGCGCGGCCGCGCGACGAAGCGCGACGGCGCCGCGCCGGGGCCGGCGCGGCGACCGGCGTCGTTCTGGCCCCGCGACCGCGTCCGCGCGGCCCGTCCGCGGCTTTCCGGGTGTCGGCTCCGCTCACAGCATGACTCATACGGCGCTAAAGTTAGGAATATAAATTTAGTATCTTGAAATGCTAACGAGTGACGTGCTTTTGGCAAACGCTCGTGCCGGCAAACGCAGCACAACATTCCCACATAACGTCCCGGCGACACCGCCGGAGCGACGGCCAGAGCGAGCCGTTGGTTTGCGCGATCGCGCTGTGCGGCGTCCGCTCGCGACCCAGCCCCTATCGTGGGCTTCGAGGACCTGCCGAGGTCTTGTCAAGGCGTCGAGCTAGACGCTTGACAATCATTGATCATGCTTTGAATCATGGAGTCCTGTGGGATTTTCTGTGGAGGCCTGCGTCGAGATTCGCTGCGGAGATTCGTATTGCCATTACATCGCGGGTTCCTTGTACATGGGATGGCGATCCTTGATGAACCCCTGCAAACAGACGTCACACGCGTCAGTAGGAGGCCACACGACACGGTTTGTGTCCGTGAGACAGCGGCGCACACCTGCAACAAAACAACCTGCTGCTGGTGCTGCTGCGGTGGCCGCTCATAGGTAGAGGCTGGCATGCCGGCGGGCACCCGCACGGTGTCAACGCCCGGATCTGTTGTGGCGAGCCACATCTCCTTGCGTGCCTTCGTGCCTGCTGATTTCTGCACCATTGCAGTCTGGCTCAGGTTCTCTGCCGTCAGCCCCGCCATCGCCGCCGCCGTCCCGCCGACCGGCAAGTTGTACTTGGGCTTGTAGCCCACGAGAGGCACCGCAATCTCGGATGTCCATGGCCGGGCGTCGCCCGATGATGTCCACATTTCTGTTTGGCTCATCTCTCTCGCGGAGGTGGCCGTGGCGGTGCACGGCAGCGTCTACTTGTAGGCAGGAAAAACGACGTTACACACCCGTCCACGTTTCAAAACGGCCGGCTTCTGACGAAAACTACCGCAACAACGGCTCATGGGAAAACGAACGCTCGCGACTCGGTACGAAAAGCACCAGTAAAAAGAGGTGTTTATGTGTTCGTCTACTTGACTTGCGTGGGAAGGGACTCTACAGAGTGTCTCTAAGGAGGGGTAGGGACACGGAGTGTCTTAAAGCTAGTGTAATCGCGCCGCGTCGGAGCACTCTCAAGTTCCTTTACATGTATGGAACCACTCTTCTTTTTACTTCACATGAACAGTCTCGAACGCATGGTTGTTTGCGAGCAGCGTCTTCGCGTCCCAGAGCGCGTCTTCAGGCTCTGTGTGGTTCCGCGATGCGGGTGGCACGCCGCCCGCGCGAAGCAGGATGGTGCAGCTTCAACAAATCCCCGCGTTTGTGATTTCCAAAGCTAAGACATTTGCTTCGAAGGCTTGGCCCGAGGAGACGCCCACCATCTGCGAATTAAACATCCGAAGTGGTCTGCACGCCTCGAGCTTGTGCTCAGAGATGGAATACTCGAAATATGTTGGCATTGCATTCGAGGGCAACGCATCGTCACCTCCACTCGTGGACAGCATCCTCCACTCTATGCGCAAGTGCGTTCAGAGCCGCTTGCTCACACCCGGACCAGCATTGTACTCCGCACGTGCTGTCCTGGGCAGCGCCATCGACGCGTCTTGTCACATCATCATCGTCGAGATGGATGCGCAGACAGCAAGTGCGCGCCAGACCCTTATACTCGAGGTGCACATGGCTCTACGTTTGGCCAGCCCGAAAGTGGCATCAATGCTGGTCATGGTTGGCACCGGTTGTGATTCAAAACGGACTCGGTTTGACAACCAGGACAATTACATAATCTCAGGTGAGCAATACTACAATGCCTACCGAGCTCCGAGAGGCGAGTAGTGCTGGGTGCAGAGTGCGTGGAGCGTCGTGCGTGCGCGAAACCAAGTCGCACCCCCAGCAGTTCCCGAGAAAGAACCGAACGAGTGCGAACGCATTGGAACACGTCTTTGGTGCGTAGGCGAGCTCATGTCTGCCCGGCACTCTCTCTGTCGCTCCACGCGGCCTCTTCTCGAATTTGGCGATGCTGCCGAGGCAAGGCGATGTGATGTCAACAGTGAGCCGGTCGTGTTTTCTCGTGCGAGCCGGGCCCCTCAGCCTGAATGGGATCCTTCTAGAGCGACGCCTCGGTTCGCAATGTTTCGCAGCTTCGAGGACGCCATCAGGTTCGGCATCCGGGATTACGCCATGATTCCGTGTGGCCCTGGCCCCGCGAAGCGCGTGAAAAGGTCTCTCTGCCTCATCTTTAATAACGTCGGCGACGAAGATGACAAAAGGTGGATCGCCGGCATAGTCTCGCATGACGCTGGACAATCATTCCAAGCTGCTCAGGCTCATCTGGTCATGTTTGCTGGGACGAATGAGAGCTCCGCGAAGCACCTAGGAGTACCCTATCACATGACAGCCAACTTGGCCATCGTGCGCGATCAAGATGAAGGTCGGTATGCCATTGTCGGCGGTCGGTACCGCTCGCCATTCGACGAAGAGCGAGGCGTGTTCATGGCCACAGGCGAGTCATGGAGATGGAGCTCGGGGGCACAGGAAGAACAGCCACCAACTTACGCCGGCCGCGGGCAATTTTACCCCAGCCCAGTGCAGCCGGCAGGCAACTGGCGCGAGTTTCGCCTCCTTTTTGACGGCAATCACAGTGGTTGCATCGAGAACAACGGCCGTGACAGGCGCAACTGGCGAATCTTGCGTAGGACGAGGGATGCCCCTGGTGAGTCGTTCAATCATGTCTGCGGCTTCAGCGGCCGGCTGAGTCTCGTTCGGCATAACGGCCGCTGGCTGGTGTACACGAGCGCTACGCTCGGACGGAACGTGCAAGGCGTGCAGATGACACGCTCGAGCGCGGAGGGCTGGCAGCCATTCCAGTTGCTCAGGGTTGTGGGCCTTGAATGGACGGCTTTGCGCACGAGCCACTTTGAGGTGCAAACAAACCCGGTGCACCCAGGCACGCTCCTAGCCCTTGTGCCTCTCGTGCATTGTGGTGGGGCGTGCATAGGCATCACGTTCTCAGTCGATGGGCTGGAGTGGTCTCCACCGCGCCCGATAGTTGGAACCACCCCGTGGCTGTCTTCGGACGGCGCTCGCACGTCTTCTCGGCCTGTTGCGGGCGGTCTCGTCATGGTCGGGCGTGTCCGTGTGGCGTGCTTCATACATGAACACGTTCCCAGAGGAAAAGACGAGATCAACATCCGCTTCAGCCCCTTCTCGACATGGGAGCTGGCGCAATGGAACAAGGTGCACCCAGTTCAACGCCGCTCGAGCCCGTCCAAGATCGTCCGCATCGAGTTCCCGTGCTCGCGGCTCGCCTTGTGGACCAGCCGCGGCTTGCGCACCCTTGAGGGTGGCCCTGAGCTTGATCAGCGTTCCCTGTATTTACGGGAGTGCAGCAATTTCAGACGGTGGAGGCCGCCGACGGAGGATTGGTGCAGCGCGAACGAAGAGGTAATCAGAGGTAATCAGAGGTCCAATCAGAGGTCCAATCAGAGGTAATCAGAGGTAATCAGCCCCGGTAATCAAGTGGAGGCCGCCGACGGAGGATTGATGCAGCGCGAACGAAGAGGTAATCACATTTAATCAGAGGTAATCAGAGGTAATCAGAGGTAATCAGATGTACTCAGAGGTCATCAGAGGTCATCAGAGGTCATCCGAAGTGGAGGCCGCCGACCCGGAGGGTTAGTGCTGCGCAAACGGGGAGGTAGAACCCGCAATAATACCCGCAAACATTGAGTAGCCCGAGCGAGCGAGTCGACTCAGTACTTGTGTTGACCGCGGGGCGAGCGGAGCCGTCGCTCTGAGGCGGTCGCGACCACGGGTTGTGACTGTATATGGTGAGCGGCTGAGCGCGGGGGGACCGCGACCGAGATAGACCGAGAAAGCGACGAAGCAACTGAACTGACTGTTGGACTGACTGGGAGGCGCACTTAACGGCACCAGCGTGAGCGTCTGGTGGCGCGAGTGAGTGAGTTCAGGTGTTTTCCTGAACCGAGATCCACACACGCCACAGCGGTAACCCCAAACTACCCGCGGCCGCGAGGCGAAATCCGAAAAGGAAAACAGTGCTTTGTCGGCGTATTTGACGCAGTATAATGTCGCGAACACCGTACACGCTTAGTATGCCTGGGGGTGACCCCTCGCCACGTGTACGCTGTCTGTACGCTGTAGGCGTTATTTATAATCTCTTTATACTTACGCATTATAATGTCGAACACTAACTCTCGGAATCGAATACCGGTCGAGTCGACCGCCGTCCCGTAAGTCGTGCTGAGTTCCGTACGCTACCGCTCCACGCCGTGGCGTGCAAGGTCGATGTCGTGCAAGTATTGTGCAAGGCCAAGTGGGCAGGAATACGCCTCTGAGCCCATCATACCTCAAGCCATCTCGGTGCTCGCTCTCCTTTGTGACTGGCGCCAGTCGCGGCTCCACCAAGCTACCACCAAGCCAGCATTCTTCAGCCACATTGCGACGGCTCGTCGTTCGCATCCTCTTTCCAAGCACCTTTGACGGACCTGGTCGGCACAGGTTCTTGGACAGTCGGCAGTCGCTGGTGGCCCGGCGCCCTTCGCTGGCCAAGCTTCCCCTTCTGACGCCAGCACGAGAACAAGCAGAGCACGAACATGAGAGCAAGCGTCGCGGGCGTCGCCCAGACAGGCACATGGATATGGCCTTCCCAATCGCACTTGACCACAAAGGTCTGCGCCTCTCCGGCCGCGCCGCGCGCCCCCCACTCGCCCTTCTCCTTTTGACTGTCGTCCTGCGCCGGATGCAAATCAATGGAGCCGTCGCACGTCTTGCCGTCGTCCGATTTGAGATGATACTCGTACTTGCCGTAGTAGCCGTCGAAGTCGAGCGAGCCCTCGGACGAGAGACCCTTCTGTACCCTCGAGGTCCACTCGCTCTTCCACAGGTGGTCGAGGCGCGCGGCGGCCGGCTTGGCCTCCTTGTTGGCCGCGTACAGCCCGGAGGTGATCGCTTTGCCCGTGGCGGAGGCGGGGCGATCCCACAGATCTCCGAGGAGAATGCCCGCGACGCTCTCGTGAGAGAACGCTATCCGCAGGAACTTTTCGAGCTCATACGAATGCTTCGCCGGGTCGAGGCCCGAGATGGTGAACTCGGTGATGTAGACGGGCAGCCGCAGCTCATGGAGGACGTCGAGCCGGTGCTTGACCGTTGAGGCGTCAACCTCGCCCTCGAAGATCGCCTGCACGCACACGGCCTTGATGGGCACTCCCTGGTCCACGAGCCGATAGACGAGATTGTGATACGCCTCCGCGTTCGTGAGGGTGAGTGTGGTGAGCACCGCCGCCTCCGAGGAGCACAGGAGTGCCGCTGGGTCGGCCTGCTGCGCCCACCGGTAGGCGTCAAAGTAGAGGCTCTCGCCGCACCGGTCGATCCAGTCGCGCGAGTGGAGGGAGCCCTTCCACACCTCGTACAGCCTGATCTTGCCTCGGAAGTGCGCAAGGTCGCGCGCGAGCCGCTCGTGCAGCCTCGCCTTGAGATCCTGGCATGCGAGCTTGTTTGACCAATGCTCCTTCTTCTCGTGCCCGCCATCGAGAAGGGTCGCCGAGATCGCGCTCCAGCTCTGCGAACCTGACCAGGTGATCACGTCGTCGATGGCCTTCTGCGAAGACGAGATGTCGCCTGGCGTCGGCTCGTAGTCGGCCCAGAGCAGCCCTTGCTCGATGGCGCCCGCCCAAAAATGGCGCGCCGCCGTGCGCAGGTACCACAAGTAGTCGGCTGCGGCCATAGCTGACATCGGGCGTGTCATCACGTCGACACCGAGCTCAAAGTGATGACGCTGGAGCGCGACGTCAGCGACGCCGTAGTCGATCGGCCAGTCGTCGTTGTCGTGAAAGGAGAGCTGGAACTTGCCCATTCGGCGGCGGCGGATGCGCTCCGGCGCGCGCTGCAGCCACGCCATCCCGTCCTCGATCTCGATCTCCTTGTACTCGAACTCATCAAAGTAGTAGATGCCCGCGTCCTTGCCAATGTACAGGTAGGGCCGTATTGAGTGCCCCACATGCTCCGCTTTGAGGTCGATGACGACATAGTGCATCTGCCAGTCCGTGTGCGGGATCGTGATCATCTCGGCGCCTATCTCCTCGTAGTTCTTGTGCAGGTCGAGAAAGGCGACCGTCACACTCGGCGTCGGGTCCGTCGACTTCATCTTCTCGGCGCGGGCCCAAAAGGCGAGATGGAGGAGCATCTCTTGGCCCGCGCGGGGTACGTAGCGCGGAAGGAGCAGCCGAGCGAGCGACGCGACCTTCCAGGCTTTGGAGACCTCCACGTAGAGCCCCGCACCCCCCGAGTGCGCCGCGCGCGCGTCAGGTACGGACACAACCCAGGAGCCGTTGTTGGCCGCGCGCTGCGATGTGACGCCGTCGTCGGTGCCTTCGAAACTGAGCAGAGCCACCACGCCGGGCGGCGGCGGCGCGGCGTGGCTGGAGCGCGGCGGCGGCGGCGGCGGCGGCAGGAAGGAGGCGACTACGTCCACCTGGAAGTCGTCGAGAGCGTAAGTGCCTGCGAATTCGCCAACCCAGAACGAGATGATGATCGTGTGACCCTCGCGGTACTTGGGCACCGAGATGTCGACCTCGTACATCTGCCAGCTCGAGGTGAGAGGGACCGAGACTTGCTTGAGCGGAGTGTATGAATCGTCTGCGTCCTGGAAGACAACCTTGGGCATCGCGCGCCCTCCTGGCACGTCGGCGGCCGCACGCCCCCAAAAGGAGAAGATGTAGCCGTGGTCCGTATCGGGCGGTGTGAAGCCCTTGAGCGACACCTGCGCGTGCCAGTCCTGCTCAAAGCGCTTGGCCACGTTGATCAGCACGCCGTACCGGCCCGAGTGGGCGGCCTGCGTCGACTGCAGCGTTACGTGCATCTCGCCCTCGGGCCATGCCTGCGGGGAGCAGCGGGGGTGGAGAGGGCGCGGAGAGGGCGGCGGGGGCGGGCGATGGAGCGTGAGATGAAGCGTGTTAAGATCGAGTCGATGAGAGGCCTGTAGCCAACAGTAGCGCGCAGCTTTGAGGCCACACAAAGAGGCCACACAAAGGCCAAGCAAAGGAGCTGGTCGAGCAGGCAAGGACGAGGCGCGCGCGTGAGGCGCGCGCGCACCTGCGAATTGATCGTCCCCTTTTGGAACGACTCGAGTGAGAGCTGCATGAGCACGTGCGGGGGCGGCGAGGGCGGCGGCAAGGGCGGCGAGGGCGGCGGCGAGATGAACTGGTTGTTGGTGACTTGGAAGTCGTCGAAGTAGTAGGAGCCGAGGTACGCGCCCACCATCACGTTGGCAATCACGTTGTGCCCGCGCAGACGGTACGGGATGGCGAGGGCCACCGAGTACTGATGCCAGAACGACGTTAGCTGTACGTAGGCCGAGTCGATGTATGCGTACTGCGCGTCCTCGTCCTGGAAGGTCACCTGGGGGCGCGGGTGCGGGTTGCCGTTGCCCTTTGCCCAGAAGGTGAGTGTATACATGCGCTCGTGGTCAGTGACGAGGAATGCGGGCAGTGAGAGCAATGCATGCCAGTTGTTCTGGAAGAGCTCAGTCACTGTGATCTCGAAGCCGTACTTGCCCGTGTGCGCCGCCGCGGTGGACGAGAGATCTGCCGTCATCTTACCCGTAGTGATGCCCGTCGCGAGGACAGTCTGCACACCTCCCGGGCCACCCTCCCCGTCGAGCCAGAGCAGGGTGCTGGGCGGCGGCGGCGGCGAGGGCGGCGGCGGCGACATGACGTCGAGCTCATAGAGCTCGATGTCATCAAAGGCGAAATCAGCCACCTTAAGTCCGATGAGGAACGCAATCTGGATCTCGTGACCTCGCTGAGCAGGCGTCGTATAGACTGTGCGCGAGAGGCGCGAGATAGGATTAAGAGAGAGGACGAGGAGTAACGAAGGGAGGAGTGCAAAGAGAGAGAGTTCTACTCAGGGCCGCAAGTAAGGCCGCAAGAGGGCACAGGAGGCGCCCGGCACCACGTGTGACCACACGAGGGATGCGTGAGGTATAGGGCCGTGTGCGAATCGTGTTCGCAGGAGCTCGTGTGCTCGTCCTCGTGACCACACTCAGTGAGGTCACGGTGCGCATGCATCGTGTGCTATGTGATTTGGCTGTATGGTCACCGGGCTCCATTGCAATGTGCTGAAACTCTGAGGTGAGTCCGACCTCAGCGCCCCCAATCCACTGGTAGCCCTCGTCGACATCGAGGAAGACTACCTCCATCATCACCTCGCGGTCCGAGGCGCGTGCGAGCTTTGCCCAGAAGGTGAGCTGGTAGCCGCTGTGCTGGAGCCGTGTCATAAAGTGCGGCAGCGAGAACTGCGCGTGGAAGTTCTTAGTGAAGGCGCGGTCGATGAGCACGGACATGCCAAAGCGGCCGTCGTGTTTGGCGGCCGGCGACGGGCATGTGATCCGCATATGCCCTTCCGTCGTGTTCCACCCGCGCACGGCATAGGCGGATGTGATGTCGTAATCTTTGGCCGTCTCGAAGTTGACATCCAGCACGAGCCGCTTGTTGACTGCCGGCACTTCGAAGGGCGCACGCACCGTGCCAGCAAGGGCCCACGCGAGCAGCAACGAGTCTGCATGGCCGCGACGCATTAAAAATAGTTGGATTCAGATACGTTGAGAACTCATGAAGTGTGAATTGAATTGCATGCATGATCGCTCACACAGCACCAAGGAACAAGAACTCCAAGGGACCCGTCGAACCTTCATAGATCCGCGAAGGTCTGTAAAGAAAGGTCAGCGAGTTGCCGCGTCGTTCTGCGCGCCATGCATCGTGGCGTCGCACGCCTCTTTCAACGAGCGAGCGTCTGGTCGCGTCAGTGCGGCTGCACTCTGAGCGTGCGCTCGATGGCAATCCTGCCACAGCCGCCCGCTTTCTCGCGCAAAGACATCAAGCGGGAGGAGGAGCTTCGCAGGGCGGCAGAGAGAGCAGCGATGTGGCAGCGGCGCGCCGTCCAAGAGGAGCTGACGGTGCCGCACTTTGGCAAGATTGGTCGCCCCTCGAACGTGCTCAAGCTCTACCAGAAGAAGCGCGCGCTGCTCTCGCCACGCGATGCCGCCGCTGCGTTCTACGCTCTCGGTCGCTTGAACCGCAATTCGGCTGCCAAGATCAACCGCGACCCACTCGCAAACCACCCTGCGGCCATCGAGCTGTACGCCGACTTGGTCGCGAGCGCGCCCTACCTGCCCTCTCGCGAGGTGGCCAACGCGCTGCTCGGTGCGGCCTACATGCGCTGCTCGAGTGAGCCTGTGCTCACGGCCCTTTGCGCTGCAGCGGCGGAGAAGGCGCTCACGCACTTTTCGCAGCGTGACGTGGCGAGTGTCGTGTACTCGCTCGGCCAACTCCGACGGCACGACGACGAGCTGATGCCCAAGCTGCTCTCGCGCGTCGTCAGCGACGCCTCGAGCTTCCACGCGATCGAGATGATGCTCACTGCTCATGGGCTGGCTGATCTGCAGCTCGCTCCGCCGACAGCGCTCACGGCGCTCTCGCGCGCGGCGGTGCCCAATATCGATCAGTTTGGTGCGCAGGAGCTGCCGCGGCTGCTCTCGTCGTTCGCCTCGCTCGGCTTCCACGACGAGCCCCTCGTGCGCCTCGCCGCCTCGCAACTGCCGACACTGCTCACCGATATGGAACCCAAGGGCATCAGCGAGATGTTCGGTGCGCTCGCGACGGCGCGCATTTGGATCCCGAGTGCGCTGCAGGCGCTTGCGGACGAGGCAGTGCTCAAGGCGGAGAGCTTCGGCGCCGCGCACGTGGCTGTCACCCTTGCCGCGCTGGGGCGCATGCAATGGGACCATCCGGCCGCGGTGACCACGCTGAGCGCGCGGCTGCTCACGTGCGCCCAGTCCGAGCTGCGCGACGCGCCCGCTACAGCGCTCGTCCCTGTTGGGGCTGCGGGCGGCACCCGTGCCGTCGGCGGCGACGCCGTTGGCTCTGGGGCGCGGCCGCTGCTCGGGTGCGCGCTCGCCGAGGTTGCAATCTCGATGCACGCCCTCTCGCGCCTGCCAAGCGCGCGCGGGGCTGCGGCGCCTCCTGAGCTCGTCGCAATCTCAGCGCGCCTTGTTGAGCACCTCAAGCGCGAGGTGGGCGCGGGGCGGCGCCAGGCCGAGTTTGAAGGCAGCGAGGGTCTCTACGGGAGCGCCGCCATCGACGCTTGGATGCGCGACCCGCAGCACTGCCGTGACGTGGCGATGCTGTGCAACGGTGCGGTGCAGCTCGGCGTGCAGCTGCCGCCCGAGCTCGTGCAGCACCTGCAGCAACTCATGCGCGCCGTTCAGCCCGAAGAGGCCGCCCGCATGAGCTCGCACGCCCAGCCGGATCGGCGCGCTACGAGACGAATGCGCAATGAGCTGCGAGAGCTCGCAGGCTCGCTCAGTCGACTCGAAGCGGATCCGGATACCCTAGTTAGGATGCCCCCGCCCTCGCCTCACCCGGGGACCTCGTGAACGGGCGTCCGGGCTGCTCGACGGGCTGCGGGCTTCTGGCACGCGCGCGAGTGGAGATCGAGTGGAGATCGAGTGGAGATGGGGATTTATAGCGTGCGCGGTGCGTCGTTTTCGGGCACCGCGGGGGCCGGTTAACCGAAACGGTAATTAAGCGAACCGGGTGTACGGCAATCTCCCGTCCAATCACGCCTATCACGCCGAGCCGCACGACGGCCCGCAGGCTCCGCTACGGACACGCGGTGGTCGCGAGGGCGGTCACGCCGGGGACACGACGATCGACGTTCTTGGTCTGGCGATCCACTCGGCAGGGTTAGGGTTTCTTAGGGCGTAGCCACACGTGTGCCAGTGCGAGAGTGCACGGCCGCGTTACGGCCGCGTACAGATTACAGTGAACAACAGTGTTCGGTCGCGATGAAGACCCGGCTGTGGAGTGTCACCTCACTCAGGCTCAGCGCTCAGCCCTCAGCGTGTGGTCGCGTATAGGTCGCGTACACGCCCGCGAGCGCGAGGCAGCACGCCACCTGTGCATGCATCCCGTCGCCCGCGCAGCTTCGACAGTCGTCACGCTGGTCACGACGCACGTCGCACGTCCCTGTGTCTCTCGATCGCTCCTTGGCGGGTCGGTTGGCGCACGCCCCGGCGCCAAAGGGGCACGACAGCCGGCCCAGGCAGGGCTTGAGCACATGCTTGACCACGCCTAGGGCCGGCTGGCGCGGGAAGATGATCGGCGGCTTGGGCACGAGCTTGCCCGATCCATCTGGCGCCTCGACCATCGTGATCCCGGCGGCCGCCGACGTCGGATCGCCGCCCATGAGCACATGCAGCGCGCCGTACGAGAGCAAAAAGGCGGGCGCCATGGCGGGCGCACGGCTCCCGTAACGGCTCCCGCGCGCCGGTGGCCACGCCGCGCCCATGTTGACACGCGGATCGTCGAGATGGGCCACCGGCCCGAGGCAAGCAGCCTCGTCCAGAGTCGAGCGCTCCGGCTTTGGGAGCTTCCGGCACTCGTTGCTGTCGCACGTCGCCTCGACGAAGCGAATCGGCGTTCCCTTAGCCGGTACCGCCTCGACGGAGCGTAACGGGCCGCCGGTAGTACCGGTACGCTTGCCAACCTCACGCCTTGTCCATCCGCTGATGGTGCCGCCATGCAGCACGCATCCCCGCCCCGGCAACGTCTCATCCGCCGCCGGCAGCAGCACCGCCTCTTCCTCCACCCGAGGCAGCGTGAAAAGCCACGGGCGTAAGTAGGACGCGCTGCGAACTGCGCCGGAAAGCAGCGCGCGCGCCGAGTTGAGCGCCGAGTGTACGTCGGCGACGGCCGCGTCGTCACTGAGCACGAGGAGCCACTCGAGCCGCCCAACGAGCGCATGCGCCATGCAGAGCGCGCCGGCGAGTGAACGGCGCGCGCTCGTATTGCCCCAGCGCATGCCGACGAGACCAGTGCGATCGCCGTCAAACCAGTCCGAGACGAGCAGCCTCGGAATCTCGCGTATCCAACGCGCTTCTACTACCTGGCGCCAGCGCTCACGGTGCGCACTCGACGTGCATATGAGAAGCGCGAGCTCATATCGAAGCCGCGGCGGCGAGGGCTCAGTCACGGTGCACGTGGCCTGCAGCGATTCGGGCTGCGTCGGTCGCAAGCCCTGCCTCGGCGTGGGCAGCGCGATGTTGCACCGGCCGACGTGCGTCGGCTTCGACAGGTACACCACGCTGCATCGTTCGCCCCGCCATGCCTCGGCGACGCCCGCGAAGTTGGAGAGCGTGTGGAAGAGGCAGCGCGCCTGCGCAAGGAGCCCCATCTCAATGTAAATCTCAGCCACCGACGCGCGCGAAAAGTTGTGATGCCACACTGGGTTCACCATGCAGTCCGAGCAGCCCTGCGTCATCACATTGTCGAAGATGAGCGCCGCCTCGCCGCTCCCAGCGCTCCCGTGACCGCTCCCAGCGCTGCTGTTGCCGCCAAGGCTGCTCAGGTCCGGCGCGGTGACGCCCGCATGCCTGACCGCATGCCCGCCCTCTACCCCACGACCGCCGGCACCACGAGATTTGGGAGATTTGGGAGATTTGGGAGATTTGGGAGATTTGGCAACGGCCGCGCTCGCGAGCGAGAGCGGCGCGAGGCTGCGACGCTGGATGGCCTGTTTGAGCGCGGCATTGTCGGTCGCCACGAACAGGGGCAGCGTCGACTGCGCCTGCACGCATCGGATCATATGCAGCGCGGTCGCGTGTGAAAACCTCCTGTCGGTGCGCGGCACGGAGCGCTCTTCGAAGGCGACTCCTTCGGCCGCATCTCCCATCCGCACATGCAGCGCGTCGTACGGCTCGCTCGCGCTGCCAAACATGCGCGTGCGCCGCTCGGCCAGCGTGCGGCTCAGCCACTCGGACGGCTTGAAGATGAAGTGCCACAGGCAGCTGAGCTTGGGCTCGTATACCATGCCTTGCGAGGTAGATTGGCGACTTGACTCGGACGGCTTCTGAGCTGGCGACGCTCGGATTGCCGCGAACCATTGCGCGTTGCCCGTGATCCGCAGGAACCTCGTGCGCGGCGGCTCGCTCTCAAGATCTTGAGCCCACCTAATGACGGGGTGCTGATTGAGCGCCGCCAGCTCGTCCTCGCGCAGCCGCCAGTCGATGCGGCTGGGTTCGAAAAACTCCTCAATCGGCATGGGCGACTGCCAATCTATGAGCAGCACGCGCTGAAAAGCAATCGCAGCTCGCAGCATGAAGCATATGAGCCGGAAGCGGTCGCCGACCCCCAAGCATGGGAATGCAACCGGCCGCGGCAAGTGATCGTCCTGACGTGTGGCGTCTGCCATCGGCATTAGCGCACGGCATGTGTACACGAGGTAAAGGGCGTTCGGACTGTGTCGATGCTCACGATGAAAGCGAGCGTAAGAGTCGAGCTCGCTTGCCAGCGCGCATTGCGGACTGGACATGGAAAGCTGCCTTGACTGTGAAAATGATGAGAGAGAGTTCATTCTGGACATCACAGGCTCCACTTTTTAAACCTGGCTCACGTTCTCTCGACATGCACATTCAATTCCCCATCCGTGTGTCGGAGTCAAGTCTATACATAAACAACAGACAACCATACGGAAGCCTATCGAATGTGCTCCAGAAGGCAGCAGGGGAGGACGGGAGTGGGCGGAGATGACGGAGGGGGTCCATCTTGACTTGATTTGACTTGACTTGACTTGTGTCGGAAAAGGCATTACAAGTACAGGTCTTTATGTTGCGACGAGCTTTGCCACTCGCGGCGCGCCACGCGGCGGCGCCGATGGCGCTCGGACGGCTCGCACGCGGGCGGCTCGCTCCGGCGGCAGTCTACACACAGTCGCGCACCCTCGCGGGCACCTTCAAGCACCACGATTCGGACGGCAACTCTGTGAGCGACGCCTTCGAGTTTGACGCGGAGAGCGAAAAGGAGATCGCGTTCACGCTGTCCAAGTACCCGGACACGCTGCAGGGCAAGCAGTCGGCGATCATGCCGATGCTCTGGATCGTGCAGCAGCAGCTCGACAAAACGCACGCAACCATCAAGGCGAAATACGCCGACCCGAATGCCACGCCCTTCCCTAAGCCACAGGGTAGTGGCGGCTGGGTGCCGATCGCGGCGATGCACAAAATCGCGGAGCGGCTCGGGTGCACGCACATGGACGTGTACGAGGTGGCCACCTTCTTCACCATGTACAACCGCGAAAAGAACGGCAAGTTCCACATCCAGCTGTGCGCGACGACGCCGTGCATGGTGTGCGGTGCTTACGACATCATGCACACGATCGAGGCGCACCTGGGCATCAAGGCCGGCGAGACGTCGGACGACGGGCTCTGGACGCTCACCGAGGTCGAATGCCTCGGCGCGTGCGTCAACGCGCCCATGGTCCAGATCAACGACATGTTCTTCGAGAACCTGACGCCCGAAAACACCGTCAAGCTCCTTGACAATCTCAAGGACGGCAAGGAGGTGGTCGTCGGCCCACAGAACGGCCTCAAGAACTCGATGGGGCCCATGGGCCGCACATCGCTCTTCGACCCGCCCTCCGGCCCTCAGTGCCGCGAGCTGCCCGCGCCGTTCCTGAAGGCATAGAGAGTTGGTGATCGCATGACCGCTGCGAGCTGCGACGAGAGGGGACAGCATCCCTCGCGGACACGTTGCGATCTGTCAGGGAGCACAGATTCAACAGGCTTCTCGGATATTCTGCGCGCGACAACGCGTCGCGCGTGTTGGCCATGTGCAAGGTGCATGGTAAGGTGTCTGCCGCGTGCCCCGTGCGTGGCCTGCCGTCTGGCTCTCGCTCGCGCTGAATGTCGGAGGTCGGACGCCCGCGCCCGCGGCGGCGTCTTTCACCACGGCGCGCGGAGTCGCGACAGTCGGTGCGTCGTTGACGGGGCCGCTGTCGGCTGATTTTGGACATGCGGGGACGCGCGGAGTCGAAAACAAACACAGCGCAGTTTAACCTGACTCAGTCGACCGACCGCGCCCGGAGAAGCGGAGTGCACAAAACTTTACACCTGTACACGAGAGCTCTGGGGCTGCTTGCATGGGCAGCGTGCCAGCGTCCACTCACTTCCCGTGCACCCTTGAGTTTGGCTGAGCGGCGCACCGTCGTTCTCCGCTGCTCTCCTCTCACATGCGTGAGTGTCAGAGGCAGCATCACGTGACGGACGGCACGGCGACCAGCGCTGGGCACCAGGCGGACACGCCAGCAGCAAGAAGTTGTGCTGCTTGCGGCACGAGCCTGGTTGCTTAAGATCAGCCACCTGTTGGCGGGCAGTTACCGGCACCCTTCACCGTGTCCATGCCACCTAGCCGCTTGCTGCCACCGGGGCCTAGACCAGCGCCTGAGCTACCGCCGCGCGGGCCGCTCCTCGCCGCCCCGCTGCCGCCGGGGCCCTGCTTTGCGGCCTTGGGATCGATCAGCGTCATCAGGAAGAAGACGAGCATATGGTACAAGCGGATGGGCAAAGCCAACACCTCCTCGAAGAAAGAAGGCGCGTGAACGACTGTGCCCGCGCGCAGGTACACCATCGACAGTCGCGGTGGTGTGAGCGAGGGGTGCAGAGGGACCCACGCGAGGGTGTCGTGCACGGTGAAGCGTGCGCGCTCACGGAAAACTTGAAACTTATCTGAACTTATCAAGGGTTCCACACAATAGGTGGACCTTTGGGTGCGGACGCCTCTACTACTCTATCCCCCGGCGGAAGCCCGGGGCGCCGCACGCATCGCCTTTGCGCTGGTCAACACGGCGCCGACTCACGCGCTGGGCAAGTGGCGCAGCACGTACACGCTCGGGAAGCACTTTTGTCCTCGGAAGCGCTCGTCGGTGGCGGCATCGGGTGCCCACGCCTCCACGACGAAGTGCGCCTGCAGGCAGCGTGTGAAGTCGTCGAGGCTGCCGCACCGGCGCGAAGCCACAACAATGCCGCGACCCAGCGGGCCGAGGGAGCGCTTGAGCGACGTGCAGAGAGGCAGGTGGAAGGCGCGGTCGTAGGCGCAGTCGGCGCACAGGATGCAATCAAAGACGCGCGCGTTCCGGTAGTCCCCCTCCTTGTACAACGCGCCTCCGTAGCAGAGCTGCCGAGCCTCCACGGCAGTCGAGCCGAAAGCGCTCGCCTCCGCGTTGAGCTCCACGTTGCGGCGCAGCGCGGCCACGCTGATCGGGTCCCCGTCCGTCAGTGTCACCGACGCGGCATCTGTCCAGGCTGCGCAGGCAATGCCTGCGTAGCCGAGCCCAGCACCGACCTCGAGCACGTGCTTGCCGGCGAGGGCCTTTCGTAGCCTAGTCACGATCAGGTGTGCGAGCACCTCGCTCGACGGAGAGAGCTTGAAGGCAAACGGACCATGCTGCAGCACGTCTCGCGTGGATGGGCGTGCGATTGCGATGCTTGGCCAGTCTTGCTGCTCATCCTCGGGCGGTTGCATGCGCAGCAGCACTTCGCCTGTGTCTGGGTGCAGAGATCGCGTGCACTTGAAGTAACCCCACGCCGATCGGCCTCCTGCGGCGCTCATCTGCCCAAGCAGCAACGGAGCGCTGTATGGACGCCGTGCTGCTCGAATCGTTGGGCGTGGCGGCAGTGACGGTGGCTGCCTGTGTGGCAAGAGGGACGGCCTCCGTTTGGCCAGCTCTTTTGCGACGCGCCGGCAATGATTACTTGCAGCAGCACGGGCAGAGCTGCGTTGGGCGATCAACTCGCTCTGAGCCTGCAGCTCTGAGAGAATGGGTAGTGTCGGTGGCAGTCGGTGTGCGATGGGTAGTGTCGGTGGAAGTCGGTGATGCACAAGCATCATGGCGATGCACGATGAGAGAAGAACACCAAACGGTCCGACGAAAGGCGAGCATGGTTCGCAATGCATTCACGCGCGATCGTGCCTCCCCTTCGTCCTGCTGCTCGTGCTCGCCTTCCGACGGCTGGCGCCACCTGCAACGGCACTCGAGGCCCATCCGCCGCCCGCAGACGCCGTCGCCTTCACTCCTGCCAGCGCAACGGACGCTGCCGAGCACCTAACCGAGCACCCGCCTCTGCTTCGCTATCCGTCTTGGGCAATGCGAGCACCGCAGCAGCAGCGAGTGCGCAACTCGTCGCGCACTGGCGAGGCCTGCGTGAGCTCGGCTACCGTTCACGTCTAGTGGTGCGAGCACGGCGGTATCGGCTCGGCGCACAGCAGCACGCGGCTTCCTCACCTACGAGAGTCCGCTGTGGCCGCGGCCGGCACACTGCCACCGTAGGGCCGGCACCGACGAGCCGCCGGGAACTTGCGAGCCAGCGGGCGTCATAGGCAACAAGTACCGCATCTCGCGCACATACCGCTTCGTGTGGCACCATGTGTGGAAGGGCGGCACGACCACGCTCTCTCTGCAACATGCAAAGCAGAGCCGGTAGCCGGTGGCACTCACTGGCTATCTACACGTGGGCACCGCGCGCGAGCCGCTTCGGCGCTTCTTTTCGGCTGTTCAAGAGGTTTTCCCACTGCCGGCTGCAGCCGCGCTGTGCGCGAGCTGCTGCGCGAGGAGCCCTCTGTATACCCTCACTGCTCCGGGCTGTGTGAATTCCCGCCAAAGCTAATGGGAATAACCCGCGTAACCCTCGACTCTTTGCGGCGACATGGCGATGTAGACCCTGTACCTGAAAGCACACATCGTCTAGTCGTATACACGGTTTAAATAACAGTAAAACACGAATAGCAATAGGGCGTAATGACCTCTGTGGCTCTGACGTTTCGTGAAACCCTCCCCCATGCAAGGTCTAGGTCAAAATCTCGCGCACCACTATGTTGAAACTCCATAGGGTAATGACCTGAGATCCTGAGTGTTGAAACCCTCCCCCATCAAGTTCAAAATCTCGCGCAGCTAATTGGAGCTAACGAAAAACGGACAACACATGTACCCCGAACGGAACAACCATCACCCTCCGCCTGACGCGAATTCCACTCTTGACTCCATCGACATTGACATCCCCGGTTTCAACTGACTCATGATTACTCATGTTTAAAGGAATTTCCCGTCGATCCGAAACTAACGCGACGTCGAGTGATTCGGACCGGTCCGAAACGCAGACCTTTTTTCCTCGAATCCCCTCCCCTCGGATTGTGGCACACTGCAGCGAGATGCTGAGGTCGTGGGAGGGTTGAGTTTTTGAGATTTTTATAGTTTTGTCGTGTTTTTTTCTCTGGGAATCGGTTTCGGGTAGCGATACGCTGCTCTCCCATCACCTCGAGGTGGTTCAGCTCCCCTGACTGTGCGCCGGCAGCAATCCTAGGCCAACTCACAGCCACACACAAGATCGGGCTCGGCGCATAGAATGCACCAACCCCGTCCTTAACGCGAATTGTCGCGCCATTGCGCACCACTCCATCGGCCTCTTCGCTGAAAGCCATGGCCTCGCCTGGACGCGTTTTGAGCAGGTTGAAAAATCTGTATCCCAGACTTTGATCGTTATATCGTCCCGTGGTCGTACAATCCCGAGAAAATATTGGTCCCGTCGGGGGAAAACGCCACCGAGTTGATGGGCCCGTCTTTTCGCTCAGCAGCCCCAGCGCGCCTGCCAGACAAGCCAGCAGGCTTCAGTTTTGGCGAAGGAGGGGCGATTCTGAGGGCTCTGTTTGGGGGGCCAGGCCAAACTTTGATCGTCCCGTCCTCAAAGCCAGCCACGCGACCGAGATGCGCCAATTTGTGGGCAAGTACATGGACGTGCTGCAGCGTGACAAGGGCGCGGCAGTGATGCAGCTCGCCCTCCAACAGCCAGATGCAAGCGCGGTGTTTTGTGCAGCAGCCTCGCAAAGATCGTCCGAGCAGCCGACGCGAGCACTCGAGTGGCGTAACAAATCTCAAGAGAAGGACGCGTGCTTCGGCCCACACAAGAATGCCGTCAGCTCTGTGGGTCGGCTCCACACGCATCGTCTGCGGCTCAGGCAACTTCATCTTTTTGAACGATGCCGAGAGCCAGGAGCTGATCGAGTAGATTGAGAGCACAAGTGGGGTTAAGAGCGTCGCCATCTGGGACGGTGGCAAGGAAGGTGGCAAGAACACGTCTGTCAGGTCCACACCGTCCACACCTCGCAGCTCGAGGTAGTCCTTAGCCACGCTCGAGAGAAGGCCTCTGTCGATACGCTCACGAAGTAGTGCGAGATCGGTCGCATACACGTGGGCGGCTTGGGCAGCGAAGGCAGCTTTCGCGCCCTGGCCATCGGCGCGACAGAGGTGCAAAATGCCGTGTCGCAGCCAGTAGTACGTCGCCTCATCATCCGGCGCACGGCCTTCGGGTGGTGTCGCGGTGCGGCGCCACGCGATGAACCCCTCGGCGAGCATCGCGTGCCCGTCCTTGCGCTGCACCTTGAACTCCGCCGATGGCTCTCTGATCGAGCTGCCTTCGGTGATCTCGCCCGTTTTTCCAGTCGATGATGGTCATCTGAAAGACATGAAATTTGCCATTGCGCCCGAAAGAGGAGTGCCGTCGTCTCAAGCACGCTCCTCTGCTGCCTGTCGTCCCATCGAAGGAGCGCCGCCGCCATTGACACCGTGATCGGCTCGCGCGCTGCCGCAATCAGCTCTACGAGGGGCTTCGCCTCGGTCCACGCGGGGTCGACCTGACCCTATGGAAAGGCGCGCTCGAAGTTGACGGCGCACACCTCGCCCAGGCCGGCCGGGAGCGAGTCGAGGTTCTCGAAGTGAATCTCGTGGCCGTTCTTGGCCTCGCTCTCGAGGTGCTGGCCGAGCATGTAGGCGTACAAGAAGAGGCCCTCCGCCTTGGCCGAGAGTGCCTCAACTGCTGCATCCAAGGACGACGTGCTCAGGCGACCTACGATAAAATCCCCGGCATCAACTGTTGTGCCCTGGCAGAGAGGGCCGGCAGCTCCTCGCGGACATTCTTTGCCGCGAGCATCTCTATGTGGTTGAGCTGGATCTCGCACACGTACCTCGTGCCATCTGAAAGCACGACGCCGGCACACAAGTTGAAGTCGGAGTAGCCCATCGGCGTCGGCGACGCGTACTTATTCTTGAGCGTGAGTACTTCGATGCCCACCCCCTGGAGCCCCTCGGCAAGCGCGTGTGCCATGCGCGAGCAGCTGGTGAAGCGCAGGGTGAGCCGCGCGAGGTCCTTGAGCTTGTTGGCATGGCCACCGTAGTCGTTCTTCATCTTTTCAGACACCCGTGGCTCTTTTTTGATACCCGGCGAGTCAGCAAACTCGACCCACGCTCTTGCCGTCCCCTGGACTGGATGGCGGAGCGTTGCCTTGTTTGGGTCCGCCTCCCATCCGCCTCCGAGCAACTCGAGCTTTTCCTGCGCTTCAGGCGCTGCTTCACATGGACGGTGTGAATCGTCCGAAACTTGCACGAGGTCGGCGTTGCGCTCTTATCCGGCTCTGCGATGAGTCTTTTGTAGCCCTCCTACGCGCTCACCTTCTCGCGCACATTGGCGTCGATGGCCTTGGATATCTCCATGGGCTTCTGCAAGGAATGCAAGCTTGTCATACTTGCGCTTGACAACAGCCTCAATAATGGCGGATGCTCGCCTCGCCTTTGATGTGCTGGCGCGCGATCGTGCGCAGGTATACCTCGACGTCGGCCCTGTTCTTGGCCTCATCGGCGCGCAGCTCTTTGGGTTTGAAGCTGCTGAGCGCCCTCTTGATCTGGGGCTCCTCACGCGACGTCACGAAGAGCTTGAGCCACGGCGGCAGCCGAGAGAGCTGGATGGCGATGACATCAAGCAGCGGCTTCTGCGACTCCTTGGGCAGCTCGTCGAGCGCGTCGATGATGACAAGCAGCGGCTTCTCGGGCGCCTGGACCTCCGAGACGAGCAGCGGCGTCTCGAAGAGCGCCTTGAAGAGCTCCGCGGGGTCGTCCACCGCTTCCCCTGGTACCCCCGTGGCCTCAAGCTTCTCCTTGTAGCCCGGCAGCCGGTGTGCGAGCATGGCGGCCAGGCTGCGGAGCAGCGAGCCGGGCGCCGACTGCGCCGGGTTGTCGTGGCGGCAAAAGTGCCAGGCGACGGTACGGTTGATGACACGGTCTAGGAGCTCAGCCGTTAGCACCGACTTTCCGGTGCCGCCGCCACCCATTAGCCAGAAGAGCTGGGGCGACGCCGGGTCGTCGAGCCACTTGAGGATCTCGGCAAAGGCCCACTCGCGCGTGCCTTGGAGGTGCGCGCTCTTCTTCTCGCGCCACAGCTCGCGAAAGTCATGAGGCTTCAGATCGAGCGTCGGCGGCACGCTCAGCTGACCTAGCGTCGGGCTCTCGGATGGAGATGAAGCACCCGGCGTCAGCCCAGATGGAGCTGCCTCCGGCACGACAAGGCCGAGACTCACGAGCTTCATCTTTTCTTGTTCGCCCACTTTGACGAGGAACACCGATCGCTCCTGCGCCGATGCATCTTCGTAGGCGGCCTTGATGTCCGCGTCTGGGCTCTCGCCGGTCAAAGCAGAGGCTCCCGCACCCATGTTTCCCTGCCGTCTGCTTTTGGTATCATGACTTCGTCCATCTTTGGTACCGCTCTTCATTCCCTCACCGCATGCTCTCGCGCTAACTCGTAGATAAGACTCCTCGTAGGAAAACGAGGGGCGTTCAATGTAAACTTGCAGGGTTTGAGAAGGGAGTAATCAAGAACTTATGCGAGCCTTGTCGCGTGCGGCATCGGCCGCCCGCACAGCAGTGTCGGCACGCGCGCCGCTGGCGCTGCGCGCGCTCTCGACCAAGGCCACCGGTTCGCCGCACCCCTTCGAGTCCTTCCTCAACGGCAACTCGGCGCCGTACATTGACGACATGTACCACGCGTGGAAGGAGGACCCCAAGTCGGTGCACGTCTCGTGGCAGTCAGTCTTCTCCAAGATGGACGCGGGCGCGCTGCCCGGCCAGTCGTTCGTGCCGCCGCCGTCGATCAATGCGGGCGCCACGCTCTCGACCGCCGTCGTGCCCGCCGGCGGCCTCGCCACGAGCGGCGCGAGCGAGGACTCGACGTTCATGCTCAAGGTGACGCAGCTCATCCACGCGTACCAGATGCGCGGGCACAACGTGTGCGACCTGGACCCACTCGGGATGTACGAGGCCGACCTCGACGGCACCACGCCGCCCGACCTCGAGCTCTCCAACTACGGCTTCACCGAGGCGGACATGAACAAGCCCGTCTACCTTGGCTCGGTTGCCTCATCGGGCTTCCTCGGCATGGCGTCTGGCAAGCCGATCGTGCTGCGCGACCTGCTCAACCGGCTGCAGGACATCTACACGGGCAAAATCGGCGTCGAGTACATGCACATCTGGGATCACGAGCAGGTCAACTGGATCCGCGAGCAGATCGAGACGCCCAACAAGCACATCTTCTCCAAGGAGCAAAAGCTGCGCATGCTCGATCGGCTGTGCTGGTCGGACCACTTCGAGTCGTTCCTCGCGAATAAGTACTCGACTGCGAAGCGCTTCGGCCTCGAGGGCTGCGAGGTGCTCATCGTGGGCATGAAGGAGCTCATCGACACCGCGACCGAGCACGGCGTCGAGAACATCGTGATGGGCATGCCGCACCGCGGCCGGCTCAACGTGCTCGCCAACGTGGTACGCAAGCCGATGGAGCAGATCTTCAACGAGTTCCAGGGCGTGGCGACGCCGGACGCGAACGAGCAGGACTTTTCGGGCTCGGGCGACGTCAAGTACCACCTGGGCATGTCCTACTCGCGCCCGACGCACTCCGGCAAGCACGTGCACCTCTCGCTCGTCGCCAACCCGTCGCACCTCGAGGCCGTCAACCCGGTCGTCGAGGGCAAGACGCGCGCGAAGCAGCACTACCTGGGCGACGTGGACCGCACCGGCTCCATGTCGCTCCTCCTCCACGGCGACGCCGCCTTCTCGGGCCAGGGCGTCGTGTTCGAGACGATGGGGCTGTCGGACCTGCACAACTACACGACTGGCGGCACGGTGCACATCGTGGTCAACAACCAGATCGGCTTCACGACGGACCCGCGCTCGTCGCGCTCGTCGCCGTACTGCACGGACGTTGCCAAGGCCATCCAGGCGCCCATCTTCCACGTCAACGGCGACGACGTCGAGTCGGTCGCGCGCGTGTGCAAGCTCGCGGCCCTCTGGCGGCAGCGCTTCAAGCGGGACGTGGTCATCGACATCGTGTGCTACCGGAAGCACGGGCACAACGAGCTCGACCAGCCCATGTTCACGCAGCCGCAGATGTACACGGCCATCGGCCAGATGAAGCCCACCTTCCAAAAGTACTCGGAGCAGCTCGTGAGCGAGGGCGTCATCACGACGGAGGAGGTCAAGGCGCTCTCGGACCGCGTGTACGCCGAGATGAGCCAGAAGCTCGAGGCCAGCCGCGACTACAAGCCCAAGAAGTCCGATTGGCTCTCGTCCAACTGGAAAGGCATGCTCGCGCCCAATCTGGAGGCCAAGTACCTCGACACGGGCGTTGAGCTCGCCAAGCTCAAGGAGGTGGGCGAGGCGATCACCGCGTTGCCTGCCGACTTCAACCCGCACAAGATGGTGGGCAAGATCTACCAGGCGCGCTCCCAGATGATCAAGACGGGCGAGGGCATCGACTGGGCGCTCGCCGAGCAGCTCGCGTGGGGCACGCTGCTCGTCGAGGGCAACCACGTGCGCATCTCGGGTCAGGACGTCGAGCGCGGCACCTTTTCGCACCGGCACTGCGTCATCCACGACCAGAAGAACTTTCCGAACAAGTACACGCCGCTCGCGCACATCAAGCCGACGCAGGCGCAGTTCCAGGCGTGCAACTCGTCCCTGTCCGAGTTCGCGGTGCTCGGCTTTGAGCTCGGCTACTCGCTCGAGAACCCGAACGCCCTCATCATGTGGGAAGCCCAGTTCGGCGACTTTGCCAACACGGCCCAGTGCATGATCGACCAGTTCATCTCGAGTGGCGAGCAGAAGTGGCTGCGCCAGTCGGGTCTCGTGATGATGCTCCCGCACGGGTACGAAGGGCAGGGGCCCGAGCACTCGTCGGCGCGCCTCGAGCGCTTCCTGCAGGGGTGCGACGATGACGAGGATGTCTTCCCCGACTTGTCCACCTACGTCAACGGCAAGCAGACCCGCATCCAGCACGCCAACTGGCAGGTGTGCAACGTGACGACACCCGCCAACTACTTCCACCTGCTGCGCCGGCAGGTGTGGCGCGAGTTCCGCAAGCCGCTCATCGTCATGTCGCCCAAGTCGCTGCTGCGCCACCGGCTGGTCAAGAGCGACGTGAGCGACTTTTTGTCGGGCACTCGCTTCAACCGCGTGCTGCCCGACACGGGCGAGGGCCTCGTGGCTCCTGACAAGGTGCGCAAGGTGGTGCTTTGCACGGGCAAGGTGTACTTCGACCTGCTCCAGGCTCGCACCGACAAGGGGATCAACGACGTGGCCATCACGCGCATCGAACAGATCTCGCCCTTCCCCTTCGACATGGTGCAGGAGGAGGTGCGCAAGTACCCGGGCGCCGAGGTCGTCTGGTGCCAGGAGGAGCCTAAGAACGCGGGCGCGTGGCAGTACGCGCGGCCGCGCATCGTCACCGCCGCGCGCGACGTTCGCTCGGTGACGCCCAAATATGCAGGCCGCGCGCCCGCCGCCTCGACGGCCACGGGCTACGGCGCGTGGCACACCAAGGAGATCGAAGCCTTCCTCGCCACTGCCCTGAACTGAGCCTCGATCGTTCTTGCGCGGGCGGGGGGGCTCGACCAGCGCCGCACACGATCGCCCATGCCAAGCAGTCCCGGGCGCCGCTCTTGGGCACGGCACGGCATGCCACGCGTGGGCAGGCCGTGCTTGGGCTGGCCACGCGCGGGCAGGCCACGCGCGGGCAGGCCACGCGTGGGCAGGCCCCTTGGACGGCCCTCCGGGTCCGGGTGCAGCGCATGCAGCACGCATCGTGCGACGACTCTGCACCAGCGTTGGAAGACTGAACTCGAAGTCGAACTGAGAGGGCTGGCGCCGCTGAGCGTGGTGCCAGCGCTGTCTCGCTTGGCTTGCACCGTTGTGTTTCTGTATGCTCTGGCTCATGACCCGATCTCCCACGAGCCTCGAGATGTCGTGTCCACACTGGCGCGGTGTGCGCCGCCGTTCCAGGTCTAGAGTCTCCGTGTCTCAAGTTGCTGACCTAAGACCATACTTGGTTTGCAAGCGGAAGGAGGAATACGACGCGTAAGAGATTGAAACGCAATGTCGTCGCCCCAACCTCAGGACGGCTCGCCGCCGTCGCCGCCCGGCTCGCGGTCGCCGCACTTGCGCGGCCGGCGCGACAAAGGCAAGCCGGCCACGGACGTTGCCAGCAGCCGCGATGCCGCCGCGGGCGTGAGCGACGTCACGCAGCTGCTCACACTCACTGAGGAGTCCGTGATGCAGAACACCATGGTGCGCTTCTCACGCGACGAGATCTACACCTTCGTGGGTTCAGTGCTGCTTGCGGTCAACCCTTACAAGGTCATCCCAGCCCTCTACGGCGAGGCCGCCATGGAAGCCTTCCAGCATGTCTCGATGCTCGAGGCGCCGCCGCACATCTACGCGCTCATGGAGGGCGCGTACCGAAAGGCGGTCAACGGCGGCGGCAACCAGTGCCTGATCATCTCGGGCGAGTCGGGCGCGGGCAAGACCGAGTCGACCAAGCATGCGCTCTCCTACCTCGTATGGCGCATGCGATTTGCGACGAGCGTGGGCGCGACCGGCGCGTCCTCGTCCTCATCCTCGCCAGACTCGAGCGACGGCACGAGCGCGAGCGGCGCGCGCCTCACGACCTCGATCCTGCAGGCCAACCCGCTGATGGAGGCCTTTGGGAACGCGTGCACCTCGCGCAACTCCAACTCGTCGCGCTTTGGCAAGTGCGTGCGGCTGACGCTCGATGCGGAGCGTGGCTACCTGCTTGGCGGCCAGGTGGAGACCTACCTGCTCGAAAAGTCGCGCGTGACGAGCGGCATGGCGGACCACTTCGCCTCGGGTGAGCGCAACTTCCACGCCTTCTACCAGCTGGTCGCCGGGGTGGCCGAAGCTCAAGCCGCGGGCCCCAAGGCCGCCGGCGGCGGCGGTGGCGGCCTCCTCGGCTTCCTACGACTGGTGGCCAGCGAGCAGGACGAGCTCTCACCGCATGCGCTCGTTGGCTTCGAGTCGCTCGGGCTCACGGGCTCGCCGCGCGACTACCGCCTCCTCGGCCAGTTCGGTGGCGCCGCGGACGCCCACCACATCGCCGCCGCCAAGGCGCGCGGCCTCGACGACGCGGCAGCCTTTCGCAAGACGTGCGCGGCGCTGTGCGACCTCGGGTGCTCGCGCGACGAGATCCGCTCCCTGTTCAGCCTGCTCGCCGCCCTCCTCCACCTGGGGAACGGCGAGTTCGAGGACGACGCCACCGGCATCGCACGTCCCGCGCCCGGGCTGGGCGCGGCGGCCCTCGCGGCCGCCTCCCGGGCGCTTCGGTGCCCCCAGCTTGCTGATCTGCTGCTGCACCGCTCACTCAAAGTCGGCGGCGAGATGATGCGCATCGACCTGCGTGCTGAGCAGGCGGACAACTTGCTTCGCGGCATCCTCAAGTCGCTCTACACGCTCGGCTTCGGATGGATCCTGCGCCGGGTCAACTCGGTGCTGCGCGCCGGTGGCGCCGAGCCGACGGCTCCGTCGCGCGACAGCGCGGGCGTGGTGGTGCTCGACGTCCTCGACATCTTCGGCTTCGAGAACTTCGCCTCCAACTCCTTCGAGCAGCTGTGCATCAACTTTGCGAACGAGAAGCTCCACCAGCTATTCTTGAAGACGATGTTCAAGGCTGAGGAGGCCGTGGTCGCACGCGAGCGTCTCACGTTGCCACCCATTGAGTACTGCGACAATCAGCGCTGCCTCGCGATGCTCGAGGACGCGCCGCGGGGCATCTTCCACGTGCTCGACACGTGCTGCCGCGTGCACGCTTCGGCCGCCTCGTTCTGCCTGCAGGTGCACGCGTGGCATGCCGAGTGCGAATTCCTCGTCCTCTCGATGAACGGTACGAATGAGGACCGCACCTTCACGGTTCGTCACTTTGCGGGCGACGTGTGCTACCATGTGGAGGAGTTCTCGTCGAAGAACACGGAGACGATGGAGTCGCAGACGCGCCAGGTGCTCGACGCGGAGGGCCTCGCCCTCCTGCGTCCCATCTTCGACGACGAGGGCGACGCCGCCGCGCCCGCGCCTTCCGCCGACGAGCCCATCGGGGGCTCTGGCCAGTCGCGCGACGCCAACGGCCACGGCGCCAACGGCGGCGGCGGCGGCGGCTTGAGCTTCGGCACAGCCGCAGCAGCAGTGGCGGCGTCGACGGGCCTGCGTCGCGCGACGTCAACGGCGGGGGTCGAGCGGGGCGAGGCCGGGCGCATGGCCTCGTCCACAGGCAAGCGCTTCCTTCGCGACATGGGGCGGCTCATGGCGTCGCTGCTCGCCAGCTCGTCCCACTTTGTGCACTGCGTCAAGCCCAACGGCATGGAGCAGCCCGAGCTGCTCTCGTACGAGATGGTGGCCGAGCAGCTGACGAGCCTGGGGACGCTCGAGACCGTGCAGCTCATGGGGCTCGGCTACCCCGTGCGCATCAAGTACGAGCAGCTGCGCAGGCGCTACCTGCCGCGGCTGGCCAACATCCCAGGAGCGGTGCTGCTCTCTCCCAAGCTCTTTGTGGAGATGATCCTCGAGGTGTGCGACACGCCGCCCGGCGACTACAAGCTCGGGGTGACGCGCCTCTTCCTGCGCCACCGCGCGGCCCAGGTGCTCGAGTCGCTCGAGCCCCTCGACGTGTCCGTCCTCGAACCGCTCGTTCGATCAAAGGTGGACGCGTTTTGGCAGGCCGCCTCGCGCATACGCGACGCGCTCCTCACGTACTACCATCAGAAGCGCTTTCGCGCCTTTTGGAAGTGCGTGCGCATCGCCCAAAAGTACCTGCGCATGTGGCTCGCCCTCCGGCGCTTCAAGCGGATGGTCTCGTCGGCGGGCACCATCCAGCACGCGGTGCGCTCGCACCGTGTGCGCCTTGCGTGCCAGGCGCGCCGGGCACGGCGCGGAGCGGCCATTCGGCTGCAGAAGCACCTGCGCGGCTGGGTGGCCATGCGCCAGTACCTTCGCGTGCTCGACGCCGCCTCGACCATCCAAGCGGCCTATCGGCTCAAGCACCCGCCACCCCAGGCCGATGGAGCCGTCAGCGCCGCCGAGGGGCCCGGGGGCTCCGCTGCCGTCCTCGACCTCTTTTCGGACATGCTCTCAAAGCTCGGCTGGAACCAGCCGCAGGAGGGCAAGCACGATGAGTCGGCCAGTCTGCTGCTCCGGCAGCTTGCCAACAAGCCCGGCGGCGCGCTCCCGGCCAACGAGCCGCAGCGCCAGCCGTTGGCGAGCTTCTTCGACTTTATGTTCAGGCCGCCTCCGCGGCGCGAGGAGGAAGAGGCCGCGGTGCGCTCTGCGCCGCCAAAGGAGGGCGCCCCTTCGGGTATGGGCGCCCCTTCGGGTATGGGCGCCCCTTCGGGGCATCCCCACCCGGGCGTCGACATGTCCGTCGGCGGCCTGCCGGTGCTCGCGCCGCCGCCGCCGGTCAAGTCGCCGAAGAACGACTCGTCGCGCTCGGGCTTGCACGCGGCCGACGGGCGTCGAGATGGGCGTGGCTGTGCCCTCACGGAGGCGCTGAGTGAGGCCTCCCTACGAGAGGGTGCGCTGCGCCCCCGCTCGCCCGAGGACGATGACGCCGGGGGCTCGAGCGCCTCGGGGCTCTCGGCATCGATGCCCGTCGGCTGGCGGCGCTTCTCGTCCCTCGACGGCCGCCCGTACTTTTTCAACCCGAACACGAACGGGACGCAATGGGAGCCACCGATCTTACGGTACGAGATGACGGACGAGGAGGGGCTGCCGTGCTACTATTTTTACGATCCGCTCACCCGCCGCACCTCGTGGATCGAGCCCGAGAACATCCCCGGCTGGCAGCTGCCGGAGAGGCAGCAGCGCCAACTGCGCGGCGCCGCGCGCGTCGGCGCCTCCATCGCGGCTGGTCTCGGCACGCAGCCGGCGGGCCACTTGGCGCCCACGGCAGCGATGACGGCTGGTGGCGCATGGCCGCGCGGCGAGTCGGACGAGGCGGACTATGAGGACGTGGACTTGCTCTCGCCCGGCGACGCGGCGGACGAGGTGCACAAGATGGCGCCCGACTCGGACCACGCGGGCTACCCTTTCTCGGACCCGACTTACGAGGAGACCTCCGACTTTTTCCTCTCGCCGCAGCCAACATCGTCCCATGGCGCGTCGCCGCCGGTGGCGATCGCGCCGCAGCCGATCCGCGCAGCCCAGCTGCAGCTGCCGCGCGCCGCCTTTGCCCCCGCCGCCGAGGCTTTCTACTCGGAGGACGAGGATGAGCTCAAGGGCGTCACCATCAAGGACCTCGGCACGGGGCGCACCATCACGATCCAAGATTTGGAGCGCGAGTATCCTCCTCTCAAGAGCAGCCCGCATTCGGCGGGCGCGCTCGCCGCTGACACGGGCGCCGGTGTGGCCTTGCCGAAGCTGAGCGCGCGTGAGAAGATGGCGAGGGTCGCTCAGCAGCACGAGATCGGCGAGATGGCGCGGCAGCATCGCCAGCCCCAGCCCCAGCAGCGGCAGCAGCATGGGCAGCAGCAGCAGCATGGGCAGCAGCTCCAGCGCCAACGGGAGCAGCCGCAGGCTGCACGGTCTCCGCCCAACACGGCGCGCTCGACCGGATCTGCCCGCGCGAGCGACCAGCATCGCTGGATCGAGCGCGCGGAGCAGACGGAGCTGGACGGCTATCCAGACGACGCCGAGGCGGAGGCGTACAACAATCGCAAGCTGCCGCAGCATTACAAGGCGCTCGCCATCAAGGACCTGGACACGGGGCGCACGATCGCCTTTGAGCATGCAGATATGCTCTGGCAACCGTTGCTCGTGCGCGACCTTGATGCCAACATCCTGCTCCCCTTGGCCCCGGACGAGGGGCGCAGCGCCATCGCGGAGGAGATGCTCAACCCTCCGCCCGCCCAGATGAAGTTCATGTCCTGCTCGCTGGAGCGCACGACGCTGCCGCCGCCCCTCTCGCTCCCCGAGTACCGGCTGTTCAAGGTGAGTCGCAAGCGCAAGGTCGAGATGTTCTCCGCGTGCCGCCGGCAGGAGGACACTGGCATCACCCACTTTGACGTGCGCTGGATGGACGGGGTGCTCTCGTTCACCGGCCGGCTGCAGCTGCTCCCCCCGAGCGCCGGCTCGCACCTGCACGAGCTCGCCATGTACGATGACTACATCAACTACTATGGCTTCCCGCGCGAGCTCGGCTTCATCCGGACCAAGCAGCTGCTCAACTTGGGCGAGACGGGCGCGCTGATTGAGCTCATCATCCCACGCGTCTCGCCCGATGGCGCCGCCGCCCAGTTCCGCGTGAACGCGGTCCCGGGCCAGTCGATGCTCACGATGTACAAGCAGCGGCGCGCGCGGGAGCACATGTTCGTTCTGCGCGGCCGCCTCTCGATCCTTGACTCCCGAGCGCTCGTCGAGCTGCGCCATCGCGATGAGAAGGGGCGCCTCAATGTCGTCCTCCAGGCGAAGCGAATGCGCTCGAGCAAAGGCGAGGCGCAGCCATGGCGTGTGGGCTTCGCCCATCCGCTCTCGGCCTTCCAAACCTTTTGCGTGCTGCTCGCGCTCCACACGGACCATTGAGGCATGAGGGTGCCTTGCGAGCTACCAGGGGGCTGCCTGGCGCGGGCCGACAAACATTGCCCTTGGGGCAGACTGAGGAATGATGATGTGGTGGCGGCTGGAAGAGATTCTTGCACAGACGAGAGATGCGGCATGCGACTCTGGCATAAGTAAGTACACGCACATACAAGTACAGGGTGACACTGATTACTGTCGTGTCATCAGTGGAGCGCGTGAGAACGGTCTCGAGTGAGCGGAGGTGAGTCGTGAGCGATCCCCGCGTTAGGCCTCTATGTTAGCCGGTGGGCGGTGCGACCGACCTTTCTTGGGCCCACGCTTTGTTAGGCATGGAGAAATGTGGGCCTTGTACGTACGTATACCTTGTTTGCGGCCCAATACCAGTAGTGTACCGGGTGGAGTGTAATGTCTCATCAGTGTGCACGGCTTTTAGTTAACTTTGATTTCCTTGCGTCCCTCGCTGCGCACTGCGCGACAATGGCGCTCCGTCAAAAGGCGGCGCCGTCGAAGAATCTCGAGAATTGAGATTTCCCGCATTCAACAGAGCGCTTTTCAATGGCGCCTTCGTACTGTTGGCGCCTGTTGGCGCTCTACCTACTGACGGTCGAAGCTGCTTCGTTCGGGTTCTCGCTCGCGCCCCAGCGGCCCCCGTCGACGACCCAGCGTGTGCCGCAGCTTCTCGCCATCTGCGAGTCCCCTGATGGGTCGCAGGCGTACGCGCGCCTCAAGCCGTTTGAAATTCAAATTCCAAACATCAGCGAGGAGCTGCTGCGCAAGGCGAAGATGGCCGCGTTCTCAGGCCAGATCACGATGAAATCATTGACCCACGCGATCGCGGCGGCCTCAGCTCTGCAGCCGTCTGCCAGCGACGGCGTCGAAAAGGCAGAGGAAACGCCAGCAGGCGATGCCAAGGCGGAGAGCGACGTGCGCGGCCAGGTGCGGGTCCGCGCGCGGCCCATCGTCGCGCAGGCGGCGACGCTCGCGCCGGACCATCCCGCCGCTGCGGCGGCCACCGCGGCCGCAGGCTTGCTCCCCGATTGGGAGGCCTGCTTGCAGGCAGCGACAGAGCACGAGTGCATGCTGCGCCTCGAGCCCCCACAGCGCCTTGACGAGGCCTCGGCCGTCCGGCGGCGCCCTGCCGTGCTCGACGACAAGCCGCGGCCTGCCCAGCTCGAGGGCAAGGTGACCCCTGCGGCCCTCGATGAGAAGGCTCGGCCTGCCGCGCGCGAATCTGGCGAGACTCGAGCCGCGCCCAGTATGGCGCCCAAGGACATGCAGCTGCCCAAGATTCTGATCTTCGGGGTGGGCGGCGGCGGCGGCAACACGGTCGCGCGCATCCCGTCGGCGCTCTCCTCGATGCTGTCTGGGATGGGTGAGGCGGCCGACAGCGCGACGAGTGCGACGCTCGAGATGTGCCTGCTCAACACCGACGTCCAGGCCCTGACGATATCGGCAGCTGCAGCGACGAGGGCGAGCGCGGACGCTGCCGCGGCCTCCAACTCTCGCAACCCGCGCTCGGAGGGCGCCGCGGATGCGGTGGTCATCTCTTCGGTGCAGCTGGGCGCCTCCTCGCTGCGTGGGCTCGGGGCCGGGGGAGTGCCCGAGCGCGCGCGGCGTGCGGCGGAGGAGGAGGCAGACGCTATTCGAAGCCGACTAATAGGCGCGGACCTCGTCTTTCTGACCGCGGGCATGGGCGGGGGAACCGGCTCAGGCGCGGCGCCCGTCGTCGCGCGTCTCGCGAGAGAGAGCGGGGCGCTCGTCGTCGCCGTCGTCTCGACGCCATTCGGCTTCGAGGGAGGCACTCGGCACGACACTGCGCAGGCGGCCATCGAGGAGCTCGGCAAGCATGTGGATGTGCTCGTGGTGGTGCACAATGAGAAGCTGATCCAGATCTTGCCCGACGGGCTCCCGCTGAGGGACGCCCTGCATGCTGCGGACGAGGTGGCCGCCCAGGCGATCGTCAGTGTCGCCGCGATGCTCGCGGCGTCGCAAACGATCAATGTCGACTTTGCAGATCTCGAGGCGATCATGCGAGGCGCGGGGCGCGGCCTCATCACCATCGGGCGTGCCGCGGGCGCGGGCGCGGCGCAGGCGGCGGTGCAGGCAGCGCTCTCGTCACCGCTGCTCGACGTGAAGCTCGAGCAATGCAGCGGCCTCATCTACTCCATCACTGGGGGTGCGTCGCTAACGCTCCATCAGGTCCGCTGATGACCGCTGATGACCGCTGATGACCGCTGATGACCGCTGATGACCGCTGATGAGCGTGCGTCGCTCACGCCCCATCAGGTTCGCGAGGTGGGCGAGGCACTGTCTCCCCTGCTAGTCGATGATGCGAACGTGATCTTCGGAACGTCGATCGACCCTTCCCTGCCCGACGATGAGGTGATCGTGAGCCTCATCGCGACGGGCTTCGCGCCGCCGCAGCAGCAGCCACGGAGGAGTTCGCCGCCGCCTTCGGCGATGCCGTCCGAGATCGTCTCGTCGTCCTCCCCCGATGCGCCCTCCCCCGGTGCGACTCCATACGACCTGTTCGCGTACCACCCGCCGCAGCCCAAGCTGCTTGCCCGCGACGGCGCCTCGGTCGCGGAGGAGTCGCTCCGTCGGTACGATGAATACCTGTGCGAGCGCACGTATGGAGAGGGCGTGCGCGCCGAGCCGACGCCCACGACGGCGCCGGTCCCGGAGGCGCGATCGGGCGCCATCGTGGGCGCCCAGCCGAGAGGGGGGGCGGCTCCGACGCCCACGACGGCGCCAACGGCCGAGGAGCAGCTGGAGGGGGCGCGCTGGTACGACAGCATCGTCGCGCGCAAGTTGAAAGCCGAGCGCGATGCTCACGAGGCCGCACACGACGGCAGGTGGGGCATCTGATGAGTATGAGCTGGACGGCGAGATCCGGGGAGGGGTTGGGGTGGGCGATGGGGATGAGCGACGCTGCCACGACGCCTGGAGCGATGTGGTCGAGCGGCTACGTCAAGCCTTGCCGCGGAGAAGATGGAACTTCTCTCGACAGGGCGCTGACCATCCCACATGCATCCGTGGCCATGGACAGAGACAACAGAGTAGTACTACTGAGGTGCCCCAGATCACTACGCGATAGGCTATACGCGATACATTGCCGTGAACCCGATGATGAGAGGGGCCGGCCGATACATGGTGTACACATTGTTGTGCGAGGTGAGAGACGTGCGCATGCTGCGTGAGTAAGTCATGAGTCATGAGTGGCGACTGGCCGAGGGGGGGTGACTGTACATTTACATGGGGCGCAATGGGGTGTGACCTGTGTGCGTCCTTGAGGCGGCATGACGCATGTCCGATGAGCGATGTCGACGGAAAGGAAGTGTATGGACTGTGGAGATGGAGTTCAGTTGGAGAATCAGATGTCAGGTGATATGTTCATGCGTGCGGCATGTGGCATGCCCGGGGAGTACATGTAGTGTCTCGTGGTGGTCGATCAGTGACCTCGGCGTTCCCGAGAAGTTTTCTATGTTTTCTGCGGGCCTTCGCTTTCCGTCTTCCATTGAGAGGGTCGAAGCGCGTTGTATCGAGCCTCGACGTGCCTCCGGAACCTCGGAGG
>ENA-UOXG01000256-UOXG01000256.1-mixed-culture-metagenome-genome-assembly--contig:-NODE-256-length-34887-cov-39.275293_pt1 | contig 34887 bp, 17 predicted proteins | sample MGYA00238159_ERZ761634 | MGnify/ENA primary metagenome ERZ761634 (study PRJEB28908, sample SAMN08776845) | mixed culture metagenome | isolation source: Freshwater growth medium | place: USA... | reverse complement strand
GTCGAGGCGCGGAGCCTGCGTACGCTGATTGCCACTGATGACCTGCCTTGCATGCTAGTGCTCAGCACAGCGCGTCCACCTACCAGATACGACTGGTTCGTCGAATCGGCCTCTGATTGCGACTGATTGCCTCTGATGGCGGCTGATTGCGTCTGATGGCGGCTGATGGCGACTGATGGCGGCTGATGGCGGCTGATGGCTACTGATGGCGACTGATGGCCTCCTTAATCAGGTACGACTTGCTCGTCGAGTCGCGCCGCGCGAACGCCGAGCTGCTCGCCCTGACGCCTGCCATCAGGACGGGGCCGCTCTATAGCGAGCTGCTCGGCGAGAGTACCTTTGGCGCGATGGTACGCCAACGGCTCTGATTGCCTCTCTCCTCAGCGGCGAGAGTACCTTTGGCGCGATGGTACGCCAACGGCTCTGATTGCCTCTCTCCTCAGCGGCGAGAGTACCTTTGGCGCGATGGTACGCCAACGGCTCCTTTCGGCACCGCTGCCTTCGCGCCAAAAGCTCATCAGGCTCTGATTGCCTCTCTCATCAGGTACGCCAACGGCTCTTCTCGGCACCGCTCGTGTCGAGCGTGCATCTGCGCGCGGGTGAGCCTCGGCCATGGGCGCTCAACACGGCGCTCAGCACGGCGCCCAACCCTCATCAGGCAAGCACGCGCCCCTACCTCATGAGCTATGGCGGCTCGACCGAAGGATCCCCAGAGGCGTCGCGCCTGCGCTCGCTGCTCGTGAAGCAATGCCTGCAGCTCGGCAACGCGACTTGTCGGCTTGTGTCCCACTATCGAATGGATACCGTACTTGTCGACGCCCTTCGATCGAAGCGCGAGTCTGTCTTCTGCCTCGAGCCGCCGGGCTTCGGGGACCACCGCAAGTCGCAGGTACGCGGCTGATTGCCTCTGATAGCCTCTGATAGCCTCTGATGGCCTCTGATGGCCTCTGACGGCCTCTGATGTGCGGACCACCGCAAGTCGCAGGTCGACGCGCTCACCCTCGGGTGCATACCAGTCATCTTCACACCCCATGCATACCAGTACCTGTGGCCCCTGCACTGGGGGCCCTTTCGCGATACGTCGAGCGTGCTGCTCGATATGCGCAAGGTGCGAGTGCGTCGGAGTGCGTAGGAGTACGGCCAGTACGGCCGAGTACGACCGATTGCGGCTGATTGCGGCTGATTGCGGCTGATTGCGACCGATGGCGGTCGATGGGCGCCCTTGGTTCATTCACACTGCGCTCGCCGTTGGTTCACAGGTGCTCTCGGGCGAGATTGACGTCGCGGCCGCACTGCGCGCCATCCCGGCTGATCGCGTTCGCCAGATGCAACAGTCCATCAGCATGCATGCACATCGAATGCATTATGGGATGGGCGACACACCTGGCGATGCGCTCGAGCTGCTGCTACGCGCTCTGGATGAGGCGGCCTCGCAGCCGCTGCCCGCGAGGCTGCAGGCGTCCCTTGAGCGCGCGAACCGGCACAGCGCGTGCGCCGACGCGTACCCCGAGCAGATGCGTCGAACCACCTTGCGCGCGTGGAAGACTCTCGAGGCTCACGAGCTGTGGAAGACTGCGCCACGCTCGTGCGCGGCGCTCGTCGGGGGGGACCACGCAGGGGGCAGCACTGGGGGGAACAGGAGTGGCACCGGCGGCCTCGCCACGAGCTTGTTTGGTGCTCGGGACGGCGCGTTCAGCTGCGACAGCCCGGTGCCTTCGCGCAAGAACTCTCTATTCGTGCGCGACATTTGCATGCGCACGTGCGGCCGATGCCCCCACGACTCCCTATGGGGAGACTCGTCGTTTTCATAGGTTAGTCGCACCAAAGTTTTCAGTTAATTTGGACAACGTGACGTGCGGCCGGTGCATGCATGCTCCGCAACGTCGGCATTCGCAAAAAGTGATGGCGGTTTTCTCGAGAGCACCAGTCTTCAGGGACAAGCATGCCCTTGGGACAATTGACACCGCGGGCGACACTTGATCCCGCGGTGCTGCGCTTCAAGGAAGTGGGTAAGCGCGTCATGAAGTCGTCATCCTCGGTGGAGGTCTTCAACGCTGACCGCCTTGGCCCGCACAGCAAGACTCTGGGTCCCTTGGGCTTGGCGGGCCTTCAGCCAACAGGGTGGGGGTTGGCCGTCACGACGTCTGGTCGAGAGGGTAACAGCAGCAGCATGAGCTCAGCAGACGGACGAAATCTTGACGCCGCCTCACGAGCGTCCGCAGAAATGTCGAACCAGCAGCAGTTCCAGACGGAGACGGCGCACCTCGCCGAAGAGCTCGCGACCATCTTCTTGGTGATAGGTAGGGACCTGGCGCAGGGTGGCGCGCGAGACGCAGCGTGCCATCTCCTGCGACACGGCGTCAAGGCTCAGACGAGCAACGCCGCGCTCTCCTCCGAAATCCTGAGCTGCTTGCTCGACAACGGCGGCAAGTTGCTCGCGCCCGACTTCCCACTGGGCAACAGTCGACGTGTGCTCGAGCGGCTGCTAACGGCCAAAGGCGCGGAGAGCGAGCGCGGCGCCATCGAGCGCGCCAGCTATTCGCGCGCTCTCTCCGAGCTTGAGGGCAGCCTCTCCATTGCCGAGGAGCGCGCGCGGAGCTTCCAGACGAAAGCCAAGCACGAGCTCGAGGATACGAATGCGATGCTCGTGAGCAGTCGGAGACTGTTGCAGGAGAGCACGAGTAGGCTGCTCTGTAGCTGCTCTGCTCAAGGAGCCCTCTGATGGCCTACTGATGGCCTCTAATGACCTACGATAACCTCCGATGACCTCCGATGAGCGATGACCTCCGATGTGTTTTCTGATGGCCATCCTCATTACATCCTCATCAGGTATGCTCAAGGAGTCAATGGCGGCCAACGAGGCCGCCGCGGCCGCGAAGCTCGCTGACGCACTGAAGCGCGCTTTGGCCGAGCGAGACGCGCTGTGTGGTGCGCTTCGGGCTGAGCTCGCGGCCACCGAGACGGAAGCTGTGGCTGCTATCGCCGCCGCCAGGCGCTCGGCTTCCCAGGCCGTGGACGAGGCGATGGAGGCGACGGGCAGGGCTGCGGCGGAGTCAGCGGCGGCCAAGGCGGCAGTCAGCCGGCTGGCCGAGCAGGCGAAGCTCGCGCAGCGTGCCGCACAGAAGGCCGACGAGGCCCTTCAGCAACGTGAGCACGCCGAGGCGGAGGCGCGTCAGGTCGCGAGGCAGCGGCACGAGGACGAGATGGTCAGCAAGGCAGTCATCGCGGCGAAGGCGGAAGCCTGGCAGCAAGCGACAGTGCACGCTTGGAAGGAGGCGCGTGAGACGGTGACCGCGGAGGTGACCGCGGAGGTGACGGCGACGCTCACCGCGAGCTTTGAGGCGCGGCTGGAGGTGGAGCGCGAAGCGCTGCAGCGGGCGCTCGAGACGGCGCGCACGCGCATGCAAGAAGAGCTCGACGAGCAGCTAGAGACGGCGCGCGTGAGTATGCAAGCGCAGCTCGACCAGCAGCAGCTCTTGCTGCAGCAGGTGGCGCGCCTCCCGCGTAGTACTCCCTCATGAGCGCCGTCTCGAGCCCGACCTGAGTGCCTCTGATTGCTGGTTCCTGGTTGATTGCCTGCCTCATCAACGCGCGCCGTCTCGAGCCCGACCTGAGTGACTCACTGATTGCTGTGGCTGTTAGCTGGCTGATTGCCTTTGATTGCCTGCCTCATCACATCGGATGGCTATCGGATGGCCACCATCATCGAGCGGAGCTTGAGCTCGAACCTCGATCTGGGGATGCGAGCTCTCACTGCCTCTGATTGAGCCTCTGATTGAGCCTCTGATGACCACGAATTGCCTCCATCATCAGGTGGCCTCACGCGCGGAGCTCGAGCTCGATCGGGGGATGCAAGCGGCTGATCGAATCGCGAAGGAGGCCGAGGCGGGCGCGGCTCTGGTCCGAGAGGATGCCGAGCGGCGGATCGCCGAGCTACAAAGGTCTCTCATTGCAGCCGGCGTCAAGGTCGTGCGCGTTCATGCGGCGCCCGCGCCGAGCACGAGCACCGGAACATCCGGACCATGAACGCCGCGGACACTACACGGTATTGCCGCTGACGGCTGCAGACCTCACCACCTACTCACCTCACTCACCTTACACCAGAACGAGAACCGCACGGACGGGCGCGCGCCGTGAACCGCCTTGTGAGTGAGGGTGCATGCGTCGTCGGCGGTGTGCTCGGCATGGTCGTCGCGGTCGTGGTGATAGTTTTGCATGTTTTGTCTGCAGTCTCGGCCTCATCGCAGCAATGCTCTCAGGACTCGTTCCACACGACCTGGTGCCACTAACTGCCACACCTCTACTTATGGCATGACTTATGGTATTTTTCTATCTTAGCTTAGATATGAATAGTGCTCGGACGCTCGCGCAGCGCTAACATGGCAAGCCATGGACAGCATTCGCGTCCGCGACGCGGCGGCGGCGGTCCTCAGTGACACGAACCGTGTTCAAAGTTCTTGCTTGCTTCTGGCATCACACAGGTTTAATTTTCTAATTTTGCACTCATTCATCCTCGCGCGTCCTATTTTTGCGACCATCGTCTCCTCCCGCGCGCGTCCTGGTCGCCGAGGGAAAGAACATCGTAGAGGGGACAGAAATGGGAGCCTCTCTCGGCTCGCGCGCCGCGCGGCTGAGCTCGCCTGAAGATGAGCAGAAGGCCCGCCGCTACGCGGGCGTGTCATCCTGTGATACGCGCTACATGATTCTTGCGGCTAAGGACGGCGACTTGGTTCGCTTGAAGAAGTCACTCTTCGTGCTCAGCCCTTTGGAAGCGCAGGATGCATACATGGACACGCCTTTGCACCACGCGGCTGTGCGTGGCCATTTGGAGGCGTGCGTCATGCTCCTGCGCTGCGAGCCGAGCCTGATCAAGGCCGTCAACAAGGGTAAGAACACCGCCCTGCACCTCGCGGCCAGCGCAGCGCATCTCGAGGTGGTCAAGCTCTTGCTCGACCATCACGCCGATATCGACGCACGCGGCATCGAGCAGTACACCCCGCTCCACTACGCGTGCCGCGACTCGGCCACCCCCAGGCGCGGTCGCGTCGCGCCGCATCTCGCCGTCGTAAAGCTGCTCGTCGCGCGAGGCTCCAACCCCGACTTGCGGACACGTGACGGGGCGTTGCCGCGGGACCTCGCCTCGACTGAGGAGCTGCGCGCGTGCCTGCCGGGTGGCCCCGCGCTCGCCGTCACCAAGGAGGAGTACGAGCGCCGTCTCAGGCTCCTGCTGAACGCGTGCAGCCGTTGCGAAAGCTCCTCGGACGACGGCGATGAGGACGAGCTTGACGAAACTGACGAATCCGCCTCGCAAGGGTCGGAAGGGATGGAAGGGATGCTCGAGTCGCTGCTTCCGGAGCTGTCTCCCTCGCTGCTGTGCCCGATCACTCACGCGTTGCTCGTCGACCCAGTCACGACGTGCGACCATCACGTCTACGAACGGTACGCGATCACCCAAGGGCTCGAGCGGCACTGATGATGACCACTGATGACCTCTTGATTGCCTCCCTCATCAGGTACGCGATCACCCAATGGCTCGAGCGGCACGACACGTCACCTCTCACGGGCCTGCATCTCGATTCGAAGCGGCTCACACCCAACAAGGAGGTGCGCGCCGCGGTGGCGAAGGAGCTCGAGGGCGCCATCAAGGGCCACCGCGCTGGTCGGCCTTCACTTCGAGCCTAGATCCATAAGTGTTCACGACAGCACAGGGACCTCTAGGCTTTGAACCGAAGGCGCGAAGTGCGATCTAGGAGCGGCACATGCGATGAGGGCTGACCGAACCGCAGTGCGTGTGGCATGAAGGCGGAACATATCAACATTAGCTACAGGCCGTCACAGATTCATCCAGATGCATCGAACGCAATGCGATTGTCCCGGACATGAGCGATGACGTGAGGGATGTGCAACTGCGCCATAGTCATGCGATGTGAATCGCGCGCCCACAGGCCACAGGGGCAATGAAATCAGAAAAGAGACGAATGCCGCGTGCGGAGTGCGGTCGTGTGCTTAAGAGCATGTAGCGCCCCCGGCCGGACCGCGCGTACGCCGTAGCGTGTGTCGGGACGACCGCGCGTTTTACGACAAATTGCACGGTCGAGACACCCTAAAACGCCACTTGCACATCCCGCACTAGGGCATGCCGCACGACACACGCATTCCCCCACAGCATGATGCGCACGGGCACGCCCTCATCGGAACCCGCGCACACAAAGAGACAGTCCACACGCCATTCCTCTGACCCTATGTCCCTATCGCTCATGGGAGGCCTCTCGATTGCGAGCTGGCTTAGCTGGCGGCCGCGGCCGCAACCTTGCCCGTGCCTGCATCGGGCCAAGGCATGGCGCGGATAGTGTCCGACGCGAAGGCGGCCGATGGCATCATCTCGCCCGTGTCGTACGCCGAGAGCGCGCTGCGGCCGCCCGTGCGCAGGATCTCTGTCTCGTACGCGCCAGGGCCCGGCTCAGACGCCTGCGCGCGCTCGAACGCATCGTTCTTTTTGAACCGGTTGCCTTTCGCCTTCATACTGTGCGCCGGGTTCTGCGAGAGCTTCGGCTGGATCACGTCGAACTTGGGTGCGTACTGGCCGGGGCCGGGCACCTTTTCATCGTGGTACGAGACGTCCTTCTTCGACTTGGACTGGAAGGCTGACGAGGGGTACTTTTCGCTCGAGTCGAAGGCGGATAGGTTGGCCTTCATGCCGTTCTTCATCATCAAGTCGCCATTGTACGCGCCCGGCCCAGGGGTCTTCTCACCCATGACCTCGAGGCGCAGCTCACGCTTGTCGCGTGTGCCGAAGTCGCCCATGCCAGCCAGGTTCGAGCGCCCGAAGCTCTTTTTGGAGGTCTTGGCGAGCTCCATGTTGGTGTACGGGTCGTACGAGCCAGGGTCGCCCGTCGCTGCGGCGCCCAGCCCTTCCACCATCCGCTTCGTCTGCGACTTGAACGCGGACGCGTGGCCGCTGCCTGGGCGTGAGTTGAGCGTCGACTTATTCGACTCGTACGCTCCCGGACCGGGCATGTCCTGTGCGTCCTGCACGTCATCGAGGAAGGGCAGCTCGTGCGCGGGCATGAGGCAGCCGAACCCGGGGTTGGCGCGGCTCGCCATCGACACCGACTTCTTCAGGTCCGACGCGAGCGAACGCTCGTGATGGGACTCGTACGCGCCAGGACCCACCATGTCACCCGTCACCTGTTTGATCTTCTCAAACCGCTGGCCCTTGGCCTTCATCCCGTTCGCTGGGTTGTGGGCCACGGGCTCGATTGCGGACCACGCGGGCGAGTAAGCGCCTGCGCCGGGCACCTTTTCATCGTGGTACGAGACGTCCTTCTTCGACTTCGACTTGAAGGCTGACGAGGGCATCTTCTCGCCTGTGTCCATGGCTGAGAGCGCCCCCTTCATCCCGTTGCGCATCATATCGCCTCCATTGTAAGCGCCCGCCCCGGGCGTGTTTTCGCCCGTAAGCTGAATCTGCAACTCGCGCTTGTCGCGCGTGCCAAAGCCGCCCGAGCCCGAGCGGAACGATTTGGCGAACGACTTCTTCGAGGTCGATGCCAGGTCCTTCAGCGTATAGGGGTCGTACGAGCCGGGGTCGCCGGCTGCCGACGCGCCCAAGCTTTCGACCAAGCGTTTGGTCTTGCTTGTGAACGACGACGTCGGCTTCCCCGTCGCCTTGAGGGTGCTAGCATTTGCAGGGGAGTAGGCGCCCGGACCGGGCGACTTGGCCATGCGCAGCGCCTTCGCAGCTTTCCTAGCAGCATGAAGCTCTGCCCGAGCTTGCGGCCCAGAGGGCTTGGCTGACTCGGCAGCAGCCGGTGCGTCGGCCTTCCCGGGCATCGGAGCCGCTCAGTGACGTGCGCGTACCGCGCAGGCCTCAGCTAAAAGAGAAATGGCCGTCGCACGGGTTTTGGGACACAACTTTGGCCAGGGGGCGCCCGCTGTCGTTTCTAATCTTTAAGTTTGGTGGTTCGGACGCCTCAAAAGAACCCACATGGCACGTGCCGACCTGAAGTTGTCAAACACAAGCATGCGTGCGTACACTGGCGACCGGACAGAAATGTAGAGACCATCCATGAGACAATCACGAGTACGGTACATCTTGACCAGATCCATGCAGATCTTCAGCTCTCAGTGCCTGCCTGATTCAGACATTCAGCATTCAGTTCCATGGTCAGAGCAGTCCCAATCACCTAATCCGTGCTTCCACTTCGCATCCTGGCCGCAGCCATCGCACCCGAACCCAACGTGGGCCACAGGGCTTCGTCACCCAACCCAGCGTGGGCCACAGGGCTTCGTCACCCAACCCAGCGTGGGCCACAGGGCGTCGTCACCCGAACCAAGCGCGGGCCATTGGGCTTCGTCACCCGAACCAAACGTGGGCCACAGGGCTTCGTCACCCGAACCAAGCGTGGGCCATTGGGCTTCGTCACCCGAACCAAATGGGCCATTGGGCCGTCGACGCCCTCGTGCGCCTCCCGGTGGGTGACCAATACGGCGCTGTGAAGGTCCCCTCGTGCGCCTCCCGGTGGGTGACCAATACGGCGCTGTAAAGGTCCCCTCGTGCGCCTCACCGAGGGTGCTCAATACGGCGCTGTGAAGGTCCCCTCGTGCGCCTCCCGGCTCTCAAGTGCAGTACTGCATGTACAGTGCAAGGAGCTCGGGCTTCTTCTTGGTCGCCCCCACAATCTTCTTGTACTCATTGCCTAGCTTGAGCTTGAGCTTTGCCTGCAGCACGGGCACCGCCAGCTGCTCGGGCTGCACGCTCGAGCGCCGCTTGGGCGGCGGCGCGCCCTTCTCCCCCTCGATCTCCCCCTCGTACTCGTCCTCGATGCCCATGGGGACCTCATCGGCATCGGGCGGTGCGGGCGGCGGCGCGGGCGGCGGCGCGGGCGGCGGCGCGGGTTCGGGCGCGGGTTCGGCGGCCTTGCCTCGCTTCCGCCCCGCGGACACGGGCGCGGTCTCTTTTGAGGACGCGGCGGGCGGGGGCGGCGCGGGCGGCGGCGGCAGTGATGTGCTCGGCGGTGGCGCTGTGGCTTGTGGGCGAGCGTGGAGCTGAGCCTGGAGGGAAGCGACGTCGGCGGCGCTGGCGGCGCGCTGGCTGCTCAGCCGGTGCACCTCCGCCTCGAGCTGGGCGATGCGCACGTCCTGCGTGCTTGCAGCCCGTGTGGCGGCTTCGAGGTTAGTACGCGCCGTCGTGAGCTCCCATGTCAAGCGCACAACCTCCTGCCTTTGCAACTCCATTTGCTGCGCCTGCGCGTGTGCCTGCTGCGAGGCCGTATGGTGAGTGCTCGCCGTGCGCTCGAGCTCCGCTCGCAGCGAAGCGAGAGTCGCCTCCTTGTTGGCCGCTGTGGCGCTCAGAGTGCGCAGCTCGGCGGCGGCGGCGGCTCCTTTGACTCTCTCGCTCTCGAGCTCACGATCTCGCTCTCGAGCTCGCGCCCTCTCGCTCTCGAGCTGCTCACGCGCGGCGCGTAAGTCGCGCTCGTGCGTCGCCGCCGCCGCCTCCGCCTTCGCCGCTCGGCTCATCGCCGTCGCCGCATCGGCTCGTGCCGCAACTGCCGCCTGCTGTGCGGCCGCGGCGGCACGCGCCTGCTCGCGCTCTGCGGCGGCGAGAGCATCGGCCATCAACGGAGCCGCGCGCGTGAGGAGCGCCGCGCGCCCCGCCTCCTTCGAGGGGCCATGAGCCGAGCGATCGTACTCGGCCAGGAGTTGCGCGAGCGCCGCCGGCAGTGCGTGCGCTGGGGAGGCAGCGGCAGCAGCAGCAGGGGCCGCAGGAGGAGCTGCCACGCTGGCGGCGGCGGCGGCGACGGCGGCGGCCGTCGCCTCGCGCGCGCATCGCCCAAAACGGTCGAGGAGGGACGCGACGAGCTTTTCACACAACGCCTCCGAGCGAGCTCCCAGGAGTGCATCGACCTTGCCCTTCTCCGCGCCGATGAGCTCGAGCAGCTTGGCCTCCTTGGCGTCGGCCTCGGGGCCGCTGCCCATTGCGAGGCTCCGGAAGTGACGCACCGAGGCCTCCTGAAGCCGCACGTGCTCCGCGTTCCAGCGCACCTCGTCCGGCAGCGCGTCCGCCGAGCGCGTCGCCGCGCTCGCGCCGTCGACGTATAGTCTCGCTGCTTCGTCGAGCGCCCGCTGGCACTCGAGGTTGATGACGGCGGACCAGGCCGTCGAGATCGTCGGGAGCGCGCCCGCGTTGATCGCCTCGCAGTACGAGCCCGCCAACTGCAGCAGCGTTCGGCCAGTGAGCGCTGGTCCGCCCGCGCCGAGAGACTTAGGACGTGCCCCTTCAAAGAGCCGCCTCTTGAGCTGCTGCACGCCGGAGACGAAGTCGGCGTTGAGCGCGCTGAGCGGCGTCTTGTCGAGGGCCTTGAGCGCCGAGGGTGGCAGCGCTGTCCCGAGCGTTGGGTGCGGCAACGCGATGCACGAGCGCTCGGTAAAGAGGGTCCGGATCGCCGCGCGGGTCGCATTCTGCTCCTGGATGGCGGCGGACGTGCCCTTCGCTGGCTGCAGGCACGACTCAAGGTACGCGTCGGGCGTGAGGGCGGCGCCATCGCCGTCGAGCAGCTCGAGCTGGAAGTCGCGCAGCAGCCACGTGAAGCGCGGGAAGAACTGCGCGAGCGCGTCCGCGCCACCAGCTCTGGCGGCGGCGGCCTCGCCCTCGGCGTGCACGCGGATGCGCTGCGTGAGCTGCGCGACGAGCGAGAGCTGGTCGATCGCGGCGTTGTTGATGGCCTTCTCTGAGTTGTACACGAACGCGGACGCGAGCAGGATGGCGAGGCAAAAGATCTTGGCGTCATGCCCCTCGGTCTGGGCGATCGACTGCAGGCCCTCGGTGTCGAGCAGCAGCAGGTTCTGGGGCGCGCCCGGCGTCGGCGCAAGGCGCAGCGGCGCACCCCAGAGCCAGATGCCCTTGGTCTTCGCCTGCACGCTGTTGCCCACGCCGAATCCCGAGCCCGTGGTGCCCGCCAGCTGGTTGAGGATGTAGCTCTTGCCCGTGCGGTAGACCCCTGCGACAGCGACGACGCCGACGGTGCCGGAGACCTGGCTAAGGTAAGCGCGCGCCTCTTCGGTGACCACCAGCCGCTTGGAGGACGGATCCACCTGGATGAAGGGCACGGCCATGGCGGGTGGCGAGAGAAATAAGCTCGCCTTTTTCCCCACTTGCAGCCATAGAAACACACTGATGGGACTTCTTGGAAGCGTGGCCGGAAAACAATCGTGAGAAGCATATTTTTGACGTCTCCGGTTGAGTCTTGTGTTGATTCCGGGAAGAATCGCGCCTTCACACGAAAAATGCAAGGCGGCGGCTTCTTTGCCGAGGACGACTACATCGAGCCACCACCGGCACAGCAGGTGAACCGGCAGCGAGGTGTTCCACCGCCACCTCGGAAAGTGACGGCGCCCGTGGAGAGCGACGACTTTGATTATGAGGGTGAGGCAGCACTGGACGCGCTGGAGCGGCAGGAGCGGGGAATGGTGCTACCGCCGCCGCCGGATGACCACGCGCCGCGCACGGTGGGCATTTGCGATGAGTGCGGCGAAGCGAGCGGACAACCGAAATTCTTTGCAGCGTTTGGAGTGAGCGCGTGCTACGACTGCCAGCAGGCGGCCCGTGGCCCTGGTGGCAAGTACGAGCTGATCATAAAGACGAAAGTCAAGGGCGAATACTTTCTCACCGATCGGCAGCTGACCAAGGAGCGCGGCGGCCTCGGCTGCCTCCTCCGGCCCAACCCATACGCGCAGTCGGGCCGTTCGCACGGCGGCGACATGAAGCTCTTCCTGCGCACGCAGGTAGAGGCGCTAGCGCTGCAGGCGTGGGGCAGCTCGGAAGGGCTCTTCAACGAACGCGAGCGCCGCATGAGTGATCGGGTCGTCAAGGGCGAGGCGCGCAAGCGCAAGGCGGCCGAACGTGAGCAGGCGCGGCGCGATGGAGCCATCCTCGTGCCTCAGGTGAGATGGCCTCTGATGACCTCTGATTGCCTCTGATTGCCTCTGATTGCCTCTGATTGCCACTGGAGCCATCCTCGTGCCTCAGGCTAAGCGGCCAGCCGCGGCTGCAAAGCACATAGCGCAGCAGTCGGCGTTTGTGTCGCACACGCACGTCTTCATGCCCGACGAGACGTACGATGAGGCCAAGGACACGTGGACCAAGCGCTGTGCGTGCGGCTTCGAGGTCGAGTACGAACGGTTTTGAGACCGAGATGCTTGCTGTCTCATCAGTGTGTGTCAGGATGGTACCCACACACGCGACGAGTCGGTCGACACGGACGACGGATCGCGCACCCTACGCTCGTAATCAAAGTTCTTGTAAAATTGGCCGCGAAATTGAGACTTGAAACTCTTGGATTCCTCGTGTGCTCCGATGACCGACGCACGAGGCATCCAGGAGAGGATCGGCACAGAGGAGCAGAGGATCGGCATCGCGAAAGCAGACTAGGAATCGGGCGTCGCTAGGCTCAATGCCTTCGCCGACTGCAGCCGCTCCTCACATCTGGACGCCGCGCCAAAGCCATCGCTATTTCAAAAAATCTGCCAAGCTGCGCTCTTTCAAACCACAAGGGGAAGCCCCCTTGGGTGCCTACTCTCCCCCGGCTGTGGTTCCCATCCGAGGCACGTTCGCCGGGCTCCAGAACGTTCGCAAGGCTGCACCTGCAATCACGGTGGTCACGAAGCTGAGTTCAAGCGAGCTCATAGCCGAGGCCGAAGCGCTAGAGGGCGACAACAAGCCTCGCAAGCAGGGGGTGGCGGTGCAGCTGCGTGAGCTTCTTGCTGAAGCGAATGTCGATGTACCGGCACAGCTCCGGGCGTGGGACCCAACAAACAGCGGCAGCGTGCTGAAGACCGAGTTTCGCTTGCGCATCAAAGCGCTCTTTGCAAAGCACCGGCCCAAGGAACCTTTCGATCTCGAAACAAAGGAGATCGACGCGTTCTTCGACTCTCATGACAAAGACAAGTCGGGCGTGATCAGCTCGAACGAGCTCAAAACGATCTTGGTCGATTTGAAGTCTGTTGCTGTTGCGATTCAGAAGGAACAGGCTGAGGTGCGCAAACTCCAGTCAGCCAAAGCTACCAGGCTGCGCGAGATCGCCGTCATCGCGGCCGAGGGAGAAGGCCTCGAGGAAGATGCCAACCGGCGGGAGGCGGAGCTTACGCGGCTGAAGCGCGAGATGGAGGCGGATCTGGAGGTGCAGCTCGGCATCGCTTGCACGCGCCGGCGCATCAAAGCGGCGGACTTTGTGGGTCAGTTTGCGAGCAGCTCGGAAGGTCTGACGAAGGGCGACTTTCTAAATATGGTCAGTGGGCTGTTACTCGACGCCTCCGCACACATGCAGGCCGCTGAGCTCTTTCACGTGATCGACGCGGACGGCAGCGGAAGGCTCGATGCCAAGGAATGCACGGCAGCCCTCAAGGCGATGCAGAAGAAGGGCGATGAGCTACGGCACGAGCGCGATGCGCAGACCACAAGCATGAAGCATTGCCGCACGAGGGCTGCCACGAAGGCGAGGATCGTGCGACAGCAGTATGCTGAGCTCGAGGGTTACGTTCAGCCCAGCATGCCCCTGCTCGAAATAACTGTCGATGAGATGACACCCCCGAGCAGCCCCGAGGGCGACATGAGCGACAGCAGCCGCGCACGCAAGGAGCGCGCGGAGCGAATCGACGAAATCTGCCGCCAGGCGCTGAGGCGACTGCCCCAGCAGCAACTGGCCAAGGGGTGGAACTCGTGGCTCTTGTTCGCCGAGAGCCGCGCCAGGAATCTGCACCTGCTCCAGGCTAGCATGGGCCACATGCTGCATCGCAAGCTCGCCGCAGGCTTCAACAAGTTTGTGGATTACTGGCTGACGAGTCGAAAGATGGTCCAGATGCTCTCCGAGGGAGTCGCGAAGTTCAAGTACCGAAAGGCAAACTCGGCCTTCAACGCTTGGCAGTATGCGACCGGTACGGGCGAGTATGCTCCTTCCCTCTTGAGCGCAGGCGAGCATAACTTGTTGACGTATGGCCATGCCCCGCTGGCATCCTTGTGTGAGGCGATGCAAGCGTGCCTGGGCAATCAACTCATCAGGGTGAGGCACAAGCAGCTCGCTTGGTGAGCCTTACCGGGCGTGAACGGCCTTACCGGGCGTGAACAGCCTTGCATGGATAAGTGCTCAGGACGGCGTGGATCTGGCTTGAGGTAACGGCAGGTGAAAGCGCAAGTTCGAAAGGGCAGATCGCAATCTCGCAGCAGATTGTGACGGACATCCCAATACATGTAAACGAACACGGCATGATGGAGCAAGTAATTAAGACTGATGGAGCGGAGCGCAGTTTGAAGGCTGTCTGATCAACCTATAGTTGCCCGACCAAGTCATGTGCGCATGTGGAGAGTGGAGACCCGCGCGATGGGGTGAGAGTCACTGACATCTTGGGGCCGGCAGCTGGAGCGTCCTGCCTGGCATGGGCCATCGGCGGGCGTGCTTGGTGCAATGCATCTTGCATGGTTGCACGGTCCGCTTTGGGGTCGGACTCTCTACGCGCAGCGCGCGCGCGCGCGCGGCCGCGGGTTCCTTCATACTATACTTGTAACGCGTGGGGTTTCTTATGTGTCGGACGCGGTTCACACAAGTGACAAGAGTTATGCAGCTGGCACAGGTCTCGAGCGACGGACCGGCATGCCCCGGCACGGCTCCGAAAATGAGCAGGACGGTTGTGTTATGCTGGGTTGCAGGATGGAATTGAGGATCCTTTTGGAGCTTCGATCTCCTTCGATGAGGATTCCTCGCCGGACACGAACCCCTTCTCACGAAGCCTTCGACATGCTCGCAACCATGATTGGCACCGTTGGCCTCCGCATGGGCACCCCGATGATGCAATACGGCGTCAGCGCGCCCCCGGGCTCCTACACTGGCTACACTGGTGGCGTGGTGCCCACCCGTATGCCTCCGTCGGCCGATTCGGCCATCCTCATCCAGGGCGGCTCGCTTCGCACCTGGTCGTACCGCTCCCCGGCGGTGGAGCAGGTGCAGGTCGTGCTCAGCACTGAGGGCCGTCCGCTCGATGCCGACATCGAGCTCTGGCACGGGCCCGACAACACGCCGTGCAAGATGCGCGTGTATGTGGAGAATGGCCAGCTGCGTCCCTTCTGCGCGACGATTGAGACCCCCCGCGGCCCCAACACCGTTGCCATCCGCAACATTGGCCAGATCGAGTTCCCGATCGCTGCCAACGTCATCGCCGATCAGGTTGACAACCCGTCGGCTGAGTGCATTGCCGCGTCCGCCACCATCCAGGGTGGTGCCCTGCGCACGTACCCCTTCGATCCGACTGTGGACAGCATTGAGGTTCTTCTGAAGACCGACGGCCGCCCGCTCAACGCGCGCATCGAGCTGCTGCAGGGCCCGAACAACAACAAGCAGGTGATCGAGCTGTACACCGAGGATGGCCTCGACCGGCCCTTTTTCTGCATCCTCGAGACGCCGGGCTCGGGCAACGTCGTGCGCATCGTCAACACCGCGCCGGTCGAGTTCCCGATGACCGCGGGCGTTGTGCCGCACTCGATCAACCAGCGTATGACTTCGGAGGCCGTGCTCGGCGGCGACGTGGTCCTTGGCGGCGACGCCTACGGCTTCTAAATTCTAAATCCAGCCGGCTGCGGCAAGAGGCGCGTTGCGCCGCCAACCGGCGCCGGCGCACGTGTCGTGGCGCTGTGGTGAGCGCTACACTGCATTGCCGTGTGTGACCAGATGACGCATGATGTGAGATGGAGTGCGCGCTGCGTGGCACGTCGCAGATAGAACGGAATCGCGTCCGCCCTGTGTCGAGTGTCGAGTGTGATGTGGAGCGGTGTGGTGTTGGCTCATCAGCGGGGCGTCAGGCGTCACAGGTAGATCCCGGATTCCTAGTTGGACTGGGAGAGCTCTGGAGCTCGCCCGCATCAGGTCGGTACATGTGTGTGTGTGTGTGAAAACGGGGCGACACGAGATGGTCGGCACTGTACTGCGGCGCTCACCGACGGCAAGCGTGGGAATCCGTGGGTGCACCGCGAGGGGGGCGGCGCGGCAGGGAAAACCCGCTGACCCCACGCCATGCGATGCGTTGACCACTTGGAGTTCAGAGAGTGTCAGAGACCTCACTAGCAATACCAATTACAGGAGTACACACTTGACGCGCGCGCGCGCGCGCGCCTCGGCCTTTGCACGATCACGGCTCATGGTCATGCGCGCACGGCATCTCTTCAACATGCCACAGCCCACGGGCACACGCTCGATCCGCCCCGATGACTGGCTCAGATCATTTGCAGGAGCTCCCTCTCACGTTCGAGATAGTTTTCCTCAGTCACCAGTCCAGCCTCCCTGAGCGAAACGAGGTGACTCAAGCGATCACGAACACTCTTGCGATCGTCCCAGCGGACCACGCTCGAAACGGACCACCATGCTCCGAGAAGCAGCAAAAGGATGAACACCACGCTTGTCAGCTGTCGCAGCATCGACTTCGGGGCATCGCCATGCCGTTCGTTACAAAACTTATTCCATACAAACCACCATGCACATCCTTGCCCCACGATCAACCCGAAAATGCGAAGCAAACTCGTTGCGTCCGTGGCGTCCGTCTGCTGCAGCATCGACTGTGCCGTCGGCCCTGCCAACTGAGTAGTAGGCCCCTCAACCTCTGGAGTTGCCAAAGGCGGTCCGCTCTCTTCAGCATCAAGGCCATGGCTCATCTCCATGGATGCTTTTTCCAATCTTGCGTCAAAGCCTTCGATGATGGAGTCGAGCTGGAAATCATCCGATGCTGTCAGTCGAGCAATAGAGATCCCCTGCTGCGTGGCGCTCTCAAGCTCAGGATGGCTCGTCGAATCCAGCGCAGCGTCGCCAGAGCTTATGAGCAACGGAATGACCATCGCCAAAATCAAGAAGCCCACAGCAGTAGCCAATACTCGTACATACCATCGCATCGTCTTCATTCGTGCCTCCGACAAATTGCGATTGATCTCTGCCATCCGAGCCTGCTTTTGCAGTAGGAGCTCCGCCAGCTCAGCAAACGCACTGACATGCGGCCTAGCAGCTGCAATCGCACTTGGAAGCTCTTTGTCAGTTGCACCTCTGAGCTTTTCGAAAGCAGAGTGTGCCGCCTCCAGTGCTGCTTGCGCCACAGCCTTCTCGGCCCTTCGCCTTCGACAGCCGAGCACATAGCGCCAGCGGAACTGGCAACGTATGGCGTTCATCTCGAGCTTCTTCATGCGGCGATCCTCTGACGCCAGCGCGCTGATGATTTCGTCCAGCACCTCTCTTACTTGTCCTGCCGTGTTGGCATCTATAAGGTCATCGCCGTCCTCAAACCAGAGAACCCAGCGAGATGCAATGTCCTCAGACGGCTCAACGGTCGCTGCCGGCTTGGCAACTTTCTGCGAGTTGAATATTAAGGGCCATGCCCACTTCTCCGCGATCGGTGCCGCTGTCACAGGCCTATGCGACCAGCGGTGCAGGAGCTTACGCAGCTCGACGTAGTGCTGCAGCGCAATTCTCTTGGGCAACTCGCGCATCAGTGGCAGCTCTTCGTACAGCGCTTGCTCGCTCCCTGCCCAGTTGACCATGAATCTATGCAGCGGCGTCTCCGGTTCGGAGCTGAAGACCTGCTCGTAGTCAACGATGCCTGCCTCGAGCTGCGCAGCCGCCGCAGAGAGAGGTAAGCGGTCATTCGAGCGGTCTGTGTCGTACGTGCGCTCGATCGTATTGAGGGTCACGATGACATCGTCGTCCCACCGCGCCTTAAGCACAAAGGGCAGGCGAGCGAAGATGTAGTCCTGCGACGAAAGGTAGATGCGAAGGTAGTTCAGCAACAATGAGAGCTGCGTGAACCGCACCTGCAGGAGGGTGTTGCACTGCTCTTCCTCGTAGAGCTCAATGTGCACGCGCTGCAGTAGCTCGGCGTCACTCTTGACATCTGGAAACATTTCACCGAGTTGCGTCCGAATCGTTGCGTCTTCATCATGAGCGCCAGCCGAGACGGCTCGAATCCAAATGGTGGCGACCATGTCAAGCCCACGAAGCAGCTTGGCCACCTGGTCATGCTCGAGCGAGTGAAACATGCGGAAGTATAGGATATGCATGCCGTTTGTCTCCTCGTCACCTAGCGTGTGCGAGGCACTCAGGGCGTGCTGCAAACGCGTAAGGTCGCTTTGCAACCGAACTGCTGTAGCAAGCGCCTCGTCTCCTGAGGCAGCCTCGTTGCCTGCTGACGTCCGTCGAAATCGAAATACACGGCGCAAGTGGGCAGACGGGTCCTCAATTATTGCAAGCCGATCGAGGTAGAGGCCATTCACCTCTCGGCGGATAGCATCGAAATCAAACGGTGTCTTTGACGTTTGGCTTTGACGTTGCCAGTGGAGCTGCACCAACTTGGCAAAGCTTCCAGCGTGATCCAAATGAAGCAGGCTCTCCTTCAAGTGCCTCTCCATCTGCGCTGTCTGCTGAGCGAGGCTCTTGCTTTCATCGACGCCGAGGTGCAGGTCCCAAGGTCGCACGTCGCCAAGTGCAACGCTTGCCGTGTTGAGCTCAAGCGGTTTGATCGGCTTCTTGTCGTGAGCAGTCGCCAGACCGTGCTCGGAAAGCTCCAATACCAAATCATTGTGCATCGCAACCATGCGCTTAATGACAAGGAACAGGCTGTCGCAAGTTAACACCTGGCCATTGAAGCGGACGCCGCCGTCGTCGAACAGTTCATCCTCATTCGTGCTCAGGAAACGCCATATAGGATGAGAATCGTCCAAAGGCGAGATTCGAGTCAGCCGCTGTTCAGCAGCGCGGGCAGCTGCAGCTGCAGCTGCAGCCGCCGTTGCAGCCTCGGCTACTCGATGAACGTCCCCTCCAACGGTCGCTTCGACAGCTTCTAGTGCAGCTTGCGCATGTGCCGCCGCATTTGCAGCCGCAGCCTCTTGATTCGCAGCGCACGCCCCAACACCGATGGCTTGATTTTCAGCCACGAACTGATTGAAGCCCATCTTTACACGAAGCCAAAGCTGGGTGATGCGGCGCGCGTCGTTCTGGCTAAAGCGCGTTCGGGTGCCTTCATTACCGCGCTTTGTCGCCATCGACTCGAGCAGCGCACCAATGCTTTTCTGCTTGGCCTGCTCTTCAAGCAGGATGTACTCGAGCTGCACGTGCAGGAATTGGTAGAACTCGATCAAGTCAGGGAGCACCCACAGGAAGCGCAAATGACGGCACTTGCGTGTAAAGGTGAGTAGCATGGCCAATTCACGCGTTCCTGTAGGGTCCCTACCGACTACAAGCTCGAGTTCATCCTCAAAGATGACGCTGGGCGTGATGGGTGGCACTGAGGGACGGACTGCCACGTGCAGAGGCGGGTGCTCTATGATGAAGTCGTCGAGTCGGCTCGAGAGCTGAGACGCGGCCTCGCGGCGGCGAAGGAGGGCGATGTAGTCCGGCAGACGCTGACGAGCATGATGGAATGAGATCATCATCTGGCGTTCATACATCTGCACTGCTGGAATGCTGTGGAAAACGTTGGCATACCCGCGATGGCTTTGGAACGAGCTCTCGCGGTGATGCTCGAGTGCACGGAGGACGAGCTGGCACTGGCTCTCAGCGTTGAGCTGAAGCTTCACGCCCAAATGATGCCATGGCGCCTTACAAAAGCTGAGGACGCCTGCGCGAAGGCCCTGCCCCGGAAGCGAAAGCACACGACGCATGGTGTGCTGCGACTCCGGCTGTGTGACCAAGCTCACGCCCAGCGCCGCAAAGGACGACCAAAGGACGAAGTAGCGTGAGTGGCGGTCGAGCGGTTCGCGTCGCGGACGATTCGCGGGAACGTCGCCATCAAACGTAAGCTCACACCCACAGTCGTAATGGACTGACCCGATCGCTTGTGAGTATTGGCTCCCAACGCCAAAAGTGTTGACAAGCCGGTCTGGCTGGAGGATGTGCGTAGCAAGGTGGGTTGTGGCTTCGTTGGATCCGAGGGTGAGGGCGATCATGCCGATGATGCACGACTGCAGTTCACGATCCTCTCGGCTTTGAAGCTCCGCCGGTGGTGCCTTCAGCAGATCATATAGCGTATCGCTCGGCATACCGGGCTCCTGAAAAGCAATGAGAGTTTCAGGCTGGAGAAAGCCACGGAAGACTCGCATTGCACTTGGGGACAACTTTAACTCGTTCTGCAGCGCATCCAGCGCACTCATGACCGCATGATTGTTGATTGTGCTGCGTTCGTAATAGATTGCAGCGAACATCATCATGATCACGTCGAGCCTGTGTCTGTCCACGCCCGCGCTCGCACTGCACAACGCTCGGACCTTCGCAATGAGCAAATCGCGGTCAGTCATTGATTCCGCTAGTGAGCAGTATGTGGTGTGGAGCACATTGTCAGGGTCGAATGCAAATGCCAACTTGGCATGCCGACCGACGCACTCCTCTGCAGCCGCCGGTATTTCGGACCATTGGCTCAGGACCGCAGGTAAAAGCCGCCGGCCGTGTGCGCGTAAGAACTTGATCATCGTCTCGCGGCTGCGGACCTCTCCTGCTAAAGCATTCATGAGCTCATGCCCCCAGTCCGGATGGCTCTCCACAAGTGCCTGGAGCTGCAGTGAGGGCGCTTCGCTCATCAATTGCGCTTCTGGACCTTCTAGCAACGGTTCCGCTGGATCGCGATCGTGCCGAGCAGTAGCCGCGAGCCGTGAGCCTAGGTCAAGCACCACCAAGAGCTTGCAGGCAGCAAGGGTGATAGCACGCAAGTGAGGCACTCGCAACGGCCCTTTACGCTCCAACTTTCGGAGACGCGCTTGCCGTACAGAGACAGTCGTCGCAGCACGACTGCGGCTTTCTATCATTCCATCGAGCTGTGACTTCAGGCTGCAGTATAGGCCAATGGACTCCTCAAGCTTTCCTGACCGCTGGGCAAGCAGTTGCTTGAGTACAACAGTGAAGTACGCGTGTGCGACGGGTCGATCGAGCTTCGCACCCTCCTGCTTGAACCACGGGGGCACATACGCGCATTCCCAGCTTTCAGCAATAGGACTTGTTGCGAGCTGATCGACGAGATGGCTCTCAAGTAGCTCAAGCACTTCGGCGCTGCTGCTCGAGTCGGCATCACGCTCCATGACGTTGTAGTCGCACAGAGTGCCGACAAGCCGCGAGTTCGAGAGTAAGGACTCGACAACATAAGTGCGTAATGTCTCGGGTAGCTGGTGCTCATGAACAAGGGTATTCAGCAAGAATCCCACATCAGAGCGCACCTCAGGCTTGAGCGGCGAGCACTCAAACTGAGCCGTGCTGCACCAAAGCTTCAAAATGCGCTGCATCAGTCCCGTTCGATCCGGATAGATCCGCTGTGTGATGCGCCAAACGCTCTCGAGGCGCAGTTGAGCATTGATGGCGAGCTTGGCCTCTTGGGCGAAACGGCGTAAGGAAGCGCAATCGTCGCCCTCCCGGACACTTTTGGCAGCAGCGTGCACTACGCTCATCACGAGCAGGCTCGTTGCGCTCTCGGGGATATTTGAACCCTGGCTATCGACGACTAAGTCACGAAGCTCGACCAACCCAAATGCGTTGGCCCACTTGACTGCCTGCTGAGGGTCCTGCTCAGAGCTGGCAACAGCAAGATCCATCTGCCTGTAGAACTCCTGCACGATGGCGGCGTGCAAACTCGCGGCGACCTCTCGAGTTGCGGCGGCATCCCCCAAATCTTCCATTTTCGCCTCCATCATCGCTGATGACGTTGCTCCCATGCTTTCCATGAGCACACTCAGCGGCCGAAGCATGGCAGCCAAGCCTTTGATCATCTCCTCGTTACGATGCGCTGCAATATGCAGTGCAATCACTGGCCGCTTTGCATCGATGCTGTAGCAGCGGTTGCGCAGCCAAGCAATCACCATCCGCTGCTCAACGATTGGCGAGCCACAGCACAGCTTGCTTACAAAATGAGCCACATAACGCTTCCACAGCTCTTCTGGAAGCTCGCATGTGACGTCAATACCAGCCATCCAACGAACCACTTCTGCAAGTGGCGAATCGGATGTTTTGATTTTATCTTCGACTGCAGCTGCGGCGTGCCTCTCAGAGAGACTGTGGCCCTCCGCAGTTGCAAACACTTCACCCGTCGCCTGGCTAAAGAGCGCCGAGACGAGGTGAAAGAACGGAAACATCGAGTTTGCTTGAGGAGGTGGGCTTGTGACGACAATGCGGCGCGGCTGAGTGAGCAGCTTGAGCTCGGGAATGGGCGGGATGGGCAACAGCGTGAGGCAGCGAAGAAATACACCCTGGACGTGAGGATCCAGCGTTGAAAGCGAGATCTCGTCGAGCAAGTCCAAGTTAAGCTGCTCGTTCATCTTGCAGATCATGAGGGTGAGATAATTGCAGAAAGCCTCTCGCACCTCGCCAGTGATTGCCTCCACAAGAGAAACACGCAGCTGCCCAGAGGCGAGGAGCTGCGTTGCGGACTGCACCCGATCCCTGATCATAAGATGATCTCCGTCGGTCCAAAGCATCGAATAGCGTGTGCACAGCACCTGCTCGATTGTCTTCTCAACACCGTTTTGGGGGTCTTTCAGCTTCTTCAACATGAGAGCCTCCAGAAGCTTCACGCGGGCTTGGACGGGCACTGGCTGCATTGGATTGAAGTCTCCAGGACTTTGCCCATTCCACCCCCGTGCATACTCAATGCGGCTCGCAGCAGTCGTCAGCGCAGTATTCAGCCAGCCCTGGAGAGCGGGCATGAGGTCCCACGCTTTTACATCAACGAGCGATTGGTAGTCATTGGACGCGCCGAGCTTAAGCCACTCTCTCACGTCGAGGGCACCGAGTGCACTGGCCTCTTCGCTGATGGAGTCCAGGAACACAGGTTGCCACTGATCACAGAATGTTGTGTCGTAGCATGGCAGCACATAGACATTCGATGCAGGGAAATGCATGATAACCACGATGGACTTGTTGGAAGCCATATCGCTACAGAGCTCGTCCACCTTACTTCGAACAAAATTTACGCGGCTCGTGGGCGTCTCCGCCATATCGATGAAGAATAAGAGTACTCGTTTTGAGCTTGCAGCGCTTCGGAAGGAGCGAAGGCATGCCAGGAGAGCCTCTTGCGTGGTAAGCAGCGACAGTGGGCAGAGGGAAAAATCAGCCAGGGTAATGATCTCGTTTTCGCCATCAGGAAGTTCAAGGCTGAACGGCTCACAAATGAGGGCCTCAAGCAGATGCATTTCCGAAGCTGAGCTCTCGTCCTCTGAGCTCTCGAGGCCATGGGCCGGCAGGGATAATAGCGACGCAGTTGTGCGCGTGTAGACAACCATCCTCTGTGCAGTACGTGTGCTCACCATGCCTTGCAGCAGCCGCTTCAGCGAAAAGTGCTCCTGGCACCTGAAGTACGTGTCGAGCATCTCAAAGGGGACAACGGCGCGGTGCTTGTAGAGCCTTTCAGGTGTGCACACTTGGATCAGCCGTGACACTGAAGTCTGCAGCAGCCACTGGCCAGTGATCGCAACAGCCAACCGCGACGTTGCAGATCCTGACTCATTGGACGACAGGAGGAAGTGCATCGCCTCTCGAACAGATTCGCCGATTTCCTGCACACCATCTTGCAGGAGCGCGAGCGCCTCTGGATCAGCCTGGAGCTCAGCTGCAGCTGCAGATGCGATCGAGGTCGCAAACGCGGGCGTCAAGACGTTGCAGAAGTTGCTCCCCAGGGTGGACACCGAATATAGGAGGATTGACTCGAGCGTTTGCTGCGCCTTGTACCCGTAGAGACTGAGCGATTCAATGCACTCCACAAGGCTGTGTAGCTTGGCGAGCACCTTGGAGACAAAACTGCGGAACCGACTCGGATATTCCGCAACGTGCGCATCGAGCAGATTGCGATGCGAGAGTCGGTACTTCTCGAAGCGATGGAGGAAAGGGGCGGGCGCATAGCGAAGCTCGGAGAGGCGCATATGAACCACACTCTGGAACGACTGATGGACGCGGCACAGTTTGGAATGCGAGCCCACGGCTATGTTGGCGTGATAAGAGTTGACAGCAACATGACCGACGGTGATGTCCATCCTAATACCCCCTGGCGAGACGGTCAAACTCACGAGTGCTCGCGCGTGCCTGTCTTCTTGCCGTTGAAAATGCTGGTTGAATAGATCGTAAAAGCTCTCGTTGACGGGTTCAGTGTGCGAGAGCACAACAACCTCTCCCTTCTCAGCTGCTGTTTTGACGCTGCTCACGAGCGTCACCTGCTGCAGGCTAGTGTCCTCACGGAAGTCACTGAGTTTGAGGATGATCGAACCACGGTGTTCGTCCGTACTCACGTCGAGGTCACGCCGCGCATGCAGAAGTCGAAGGATGGAATCATCGGCCGTTGTGTCGATCAGGAGCTTGTAGCGGCTTATCGGCCGCTCAGCTTGTGCCTGCTCGGATAGGCTCTCGCGGAGCAGCGTGTATGGATTACGGAGCTCGGCCATGCGAAGCTTGTCACCGGCACCAAGACGGCGACGCCAGAAATTGATGAGCTGAAGCTGATCGGCCTCCTCTACGCCACTCATGTTGCGCTCTAGCGCGTGGACAATGGTTCCGAGGCTGATCGTAGAGCCACTGGACAGGCGCGCGAGCAGCCTGATGACGTGCATGAAGTCACGCAGGCCAAAGAACGTGTTGAACCACGCGAGCTCCCGCTCCTCGCGCATTAGATCCTGGTACGCTAAACAGAGTCTGTCGAGCACATCGGGGAGGCGCTCGTCGAGGCCAACTACAGTCTGTGCGAGTAGGCGCCGCTGTTCTGCCTCGGAGCCGAGGCCGCCAATGCAGATCTGCATGAGCTCGCGATGGTCAGGCTCCGCGCGCAGAAGAATTGCGCAGCGATTCGATTTGGCCGCGTCGAGTGCGTGGTTGGTGATGGCAACAAAGCCGACTTTGGCTGGCCTAGACATGTGATCTTCGAGGTAGTAGTGAAGAACCTTGAGGCTTTCGCGCTGCTCCTCGGGTAAACCGGCCTCGTCCATGAAGACAAAGCACGAGGTATCACCGTGTGTCATTTGCTGCTTGTCCTCGGCTCGTTTGAACACGGCTTCGATCTCCGTGCTCGTGCTGCGACGGCTACACTGATAATGGAAGCTGAGAAGCCGCTTTTGCGTCCGGTAGAATGACCGGGCCTTGGATTGGTCGCCCTTCGCATTCTGAGTCACGACGGTGACGGCCAGTGTCTTAGAGGATCCCGGTGGACCAATCTGCGGAAGGCGGAGAGCTGTGAGTCGGCAACCATCCACATGGCGTGGGGCGGTGGGAGAGGGAAGTGGCCTGCACGTACAATCATGAGAGGAATGCGTGCCAAGGTGCACACGACGACCATGAATACGTTTTCCTTGAGACCTGTGGTACGTGCGATACCCTGCTCAAGCTCGGTTGTCTGAATAAGCGCATCCATGGCCTCGGTCAGTACTTTATCTAGCCGTAAGTTGTGCTCATCTCGGAGCATCTGATGCAAGTCGCACTCGAAGCTAACGCGTTGCTCCGTTGAGAGGCGCAGGTAATACACCACACCGATTGTGAGAAGCATGGACCGGCGACGACGCTCGGGGGCACTTGCAGGATCGTCACCGCCCTCCATGAAGAAATGAGCTTCGCCATTGTGCGTCTGCAGCAAATTGTCGAAGAATCGGAACAGCGCGAACACGCGTTGGATGTCTCGCAGAGAGACGACTGAGCTCGCGCGCGCGTTGAGGTCGGCATCCATGCGCTGGAGCTCAGCAGTCGAGAGTGGTCGCGGCGAGGCGGCAATTATGCGCTCCTTCAGGCCAGCAAACTGCTGCTGTGCAAAGGCGCGTGTCAGATCTTGCGAGCGACACATTAGTGCAGCAAGCTGACGTTGCTCGGGATAAGGGAAGCGCACGTCTTCGCCTCGATATAGCGCACTCATCCGCTTCTCAATGAACTCCGCTTCCTGCTCTGCCTTAAGTGATCCGTAGTCCCAGGTCACCTGCTCGATCGAGAGCGGCAGTGGGTGAACCTGGTAGTGGCCCATTGCCCATTCCTTACCAAGCTCCTCGCGACGTGCGTTCGCTGCGGAAAAATGCACAAGCTTCTCACGCGCTGGATTGCACGCAGCGATGACAACGATGTTTTCAGGCAAATCGACACCGTCAAGCCTACGGTCGACGATGAGCTCTTTGAACACGCCCATAGTGCTACTCGTATTCACTTCGTCGAGGAAGATGCAAAGTTTGACGTTGCGATGGCGGGGCGAGTTAAGCAACTCAGCAGCCGTCTGCAGCCGGAAGCCAAGCTCGATGATTGGTGCGAGGTCCGTCTCAATGGCGGCAGGTGTGAGTGCAGCGTGCACATTGAGCTGATGGAAAGTCCAGCCAACAGGGCTGCTCATCAGCGAAGTCTTTGCGCGGATGTAGCACAGCAGCAGATCAGCAAGCACTTCGGCGCTAATGTCACCGGCTGAGCGCTCATTGATCGGATCTTGCCAGGCAGGGCTCCACGCCGTCTGCACCGCCTGCCACAAGCCGTTGTCGACTAGGAGCCCCGGATCCTGCTTGAGCTCTATCAAGAGCGCGGCACGAAACGGCGGAATGTTGACCGCAGCAGACCCGTCCACTGCACTATCACAAAGATAGGTCGCGAGACGTTTAGCGTCATTCCAGACCTCTTGCGGCACAGACCGGAAGCCGGCGTCAGGGAGGAAGAAGGAAAAGAGGCTCAGGGCCATACTCTGCAGAGTGCGGACAACCGGGTCCACCTGGATCTCCCCGAAGGCGACGGCGGCATCCTGAGGCTGCTGAGCGGCTGCCAGATTGCGCAATTGGTCCACAGTGACTCGCAGTCGCGGGTTATCAACATCTTGCATCTGCGCGCTCATGCTCGACAGATTCTTGAGGATGAAGTACATTCGCGTAAGCGCTGTCTTGCTCACACCCGTCTCGCCCTCCATAATGCAAGGCACACGGCATTCTATGCGTTCGTGCATACAAAGCATCTTCATCGTAAAGTCGAGAGTCAGGACAAAGCGGTGCTCATCAACAGCGGCGATAGTCCCAAGATTGATCTCAACGTCTATCGTCGATTGCTGGCCATCACGCACGATCGGGCGCTGTCGCCTCTCTAAGGCGCGATCTTGAAGCACGGCATCGATGCCGAGGCCCCGTGCAAGGAGACTGTCGAGCACGCGGCGCTTGCGAAGATCGTCAGCAGATGGCACGTGAAGCTCGAGCTCGTCGAGAAGTTGCCTACGCTCCACACTCATCTCGCTTGGCTTCGTTGCGATCAGGCTCCACTTCGAGTCACCATTTTCCTCCCAATACACGAATTGCTCGTGATTGATTGCATCCCAGTCGTGGCGATAGTCATCACTCAGGGCATGATGCGCCTCTTCCATCATTATCTTCAAAGTTGAGCTGCCGAATCGCTCGAAGCCATCGTTCATGTTGAACTTCTCAGACGTGCGAAGGATGTGGCATCGGCGCGCGAGGTAACGCACCCAGTAAGACTGCTTGAGCATGGACCATCTTTTCTGAGGTAGCAGCATGTAGTGTGAAAGAAGAGCGTGGCATTCAGCATCCGTCACCTCTGCTAGCTCAACCCTCTCACTCACGGTCATGGCCTCGCCGACGACAGCCCACGCTTCCTCGATCGCCTCCAGGCCACCATCTGCAGGAACAATCTCATTCGTACCGATGCGACCGTCGACGCATACGCGTCGGATGAGATCACGACTAGAGTCTTGAAGGTTGATCGTAATTGAGAGCACGTTGATGTTGGAGGCATCGAGCTTGCGAAGGCGTTCTGTACACGCTTGCATGTTTTCACCTTCGGAATGGCCGTCCGTCAGGCTGACCATCCAACTCGGATTTCGATCAGGAAGCGAGCATAGAAGGTCAGCAGCATCGAACATGGCGCCCCACAAATCTGTGCCACCACTCGGCTGGACGAATACCAACTGGGTCTCGATGTTTGCCAGGTGCCGGGCACTCAACGGCGCTGGCTGAACGTTTAAGAGGATCCTGCCGTTGAACACGACAACGCCAACACGATCCACAGGTTGAAGCTTTCCTCTGCAGAGTTCAAGAAGGCATCGACGGCAGGTTTCAAAAGGGGCGCCCGCCATGCTGCCTGACGCGTCGAGGACGAAGATCACGTCCTTGGGCCCGCCATAGCCGCCTCCATTTGAGGTGTACAACTCATCGATCGTTCCGTCTTGATATGCCTTGAGGTACTTGCACACGAGGCGAGTATTTTCTCCATCGAGATCGAATGCATCGGCAGGTCTTTGCAACGTGCCAATCGAAGCAAGCACAGGTAGCTCCTTCCATAAACCATCATCCTGGCTCAGTGTGTCTGCCGGAGCCTCATCAAGATGGCCGATCCGATCGGGAATCTCTACGATTACTTCCCAGCGGCTGCCCGGCGGTACGTTGAAGACGAATCCAGTGGAATCCTCGACGCTGCGAAGAACGAGCAGACTGAAGAAGAAGCGATTGATCTTTTCCATGAGTGCCTTCCACTCATGCATCTCGTACGTCCGGAATTTGCCCATGTTGAGATGGAAGCACAGTGCAAGCTGAGTCGAGCTGCCTTCCTTCAAGATGGTCCTCTGCAGCTTCTGCGAGACGGCTTCAAGCGAGAAAGCCTCCGTGATGCTGAACACGCATACGGCGCGGGCCTCGTCTTCTTGCATCCATTGCAGGATACGTTTCCTGATCCAATGGGTCTTGCCGCTCCCTGAAGGGCCCATGACGCATGTGACCGCTCTAAAGTCCATGCCGTCCACGACCCATTTGCGTAAGCTCGACCCGGAAAGTTGATCTTTCTCGGAAGCCGCAGTCGAAGCTGTCCCCTTGTGATGGCGAATCCATGGTGCTGCCTGCAGCGAGGTGCTGGCACTCTGTAAGCAGTGCATATTGTGGCGCACACCCGTGTCTCGTGAGGCAAGCAAGTGACGCAGCAGAGCCTGCTGAGCAGTCGGTGCCAATGCCTCGACCTGTACCAGCACGAAGCAGCGCCCAGCGCTGGTGTCCGTTGCAGCATGGTGCCGAACGCGGTCAAGAAAGGTCTCCAAAGTTCGCAGATGGGTCGTCGCAGAGCACCAGAGAACCTCAAAAGGCTCCGGTAAGCGCTGATAGATGCGATAGATGAGCGCAAGCATGGCATCAGAGGACGGCTCGATCGTGTGCACGTGCAACCCGGGCCAGTGGACAAGCGGGCTTCCGGCCGGACGAACGGGGAGCGGCGGGCTGCCCATGCCATGCTGAACGGTTTGAAGAAAAGCACCTACTATCGCAGGCCACTGTGCAGGGCCATCGACAGCAGAATCATCATCAGCAACTGCAAGAGCTTGGACAGCAGGCTTGATGCGAGCTTTCTCGACGACATCGAGCAGACGCGAGAACACACCCGATGACCGCTGGAAGAGTGGAATCAACGCCAAGGTCAGCTCCTGTGCTGAACCATCCGCCGCAATCCATGGCCATCCTTCAAGCAGCAACCGATGAAGACGTTGCGCCTCGCGTGTCGAATAGAAGCGCAAGTACGGGTGCACCGCTGATACCTCTTCCAACCTCCGCTTCCATGCGCTCAGAGCCCGGCTCAAGCGCTGCACAGAGAGCTGCGAGACCTCGTCCGGATTAACGGGCGCACGTGGAATGGACTGGTACTCCGGATGGCCGAGTGCGCACAACTCGCACATGAGTGCGAACGCCTTGCGATACTCTTGAACTCGCTCGAGGAATCGAGCACACCTGTTGGACTTGTAGTCGGTGCCTTGACTCACGGGGTTGGTGATTTTGTCGTCGTTCTGCACGAAGCCCAAACGGTGTTCAAAGTCAACCAGCTCGTCTGACTTGAGCGTGCGTTCGACATCATGATCCGTGTAAGTCAGCCAGAGCCCGGGAGGGTCCGCAAGGTGGAATTCGAAGCATCCTGTAGCGAGCACGCAAAAGAACTGCGCAAAGACTGCATCGAGCCCGCCGAGACCCTTATCGAACCACTCCTCAAGGCGGCCCATGTGCTCCTGCAGCCCGCGAAGCTGTTGAAAGCGAGCGCTCCCAGCCTGGCGGGCCTCGCGCATCACTTGCTCGCTGCTCCAGAGCGCGGCAAGGATTTCCGAAAGGCTGTGCTCACGTAGGCTTGCAACGACTGAGAGGTAAGCCACTGCACCCTCCAGCTGGTTGAGAAGCCGTTCGGCATCTACGCCAGTCACTTGGTTCTGTAACAGCTCGAGCTTCTCCTTGAATTGCGCCATGCCACCGCCAAAGAACTTGCGTTCGAGAACAAAGCGCCACACTCGATCGTGATCAGAGAGCTGCGCAAACAGTGTGAGCAGCGCGAGCTCCTCGCCGTGCTCTTGGTCTGACACACGCTGCTGCTCGGCACCGCGGCGATCGCCCGAGGGACGCAACGATCGATGGATGTTCGCACGCAAGTCATTATAGTCCGTCATCGAGTGCCCGCGCATCAGACCTTCGTCTCGATCATCGCTCAAGCCGTCAGCGTAGCCGCACAGCACGTGGTATGTGTCATCGGCGACGTCATCACGACTGCATCTGAACGTGTACTGCTCAAGCGTATCGACAAGCTTTCGCAGAGGCCCCACTATCTGGCCGAGCTGAAGCACTGATCGAAGGCTTTCAACGCGATCGGCGACCAGAGCCTGCTCTCCAAAGAAGCCAGCGATCACACGCAGCTCGGCGTCTGGAGTACGTCCTGCCTCTCGAAGCCTTTCGCCTGCAGCTCTGAGCTGGCTAAAGCGAACTTCCCCGCGACCTTGCACCAGGGCCTCGAACAGCTCGATGACGGATCGTAGCGCATCAGCTAACGCTTGCGTCGTGCGAATCGCACCGTCGGTGGCAGGCGGAAGCTGCTGCTCCAGGAAATGGCTGAACAACACCGACTGTCGTTGGTGTGATGCCATGTCGTCGTGTTGATCGAATCCACTGAAGTACTCGAAGAACTGACGTTCGGGGGCTCCAAGAGGGTGTAGCCACGCCTTTAACGAGGCTTCTGCGCGCCGAAGGTCGGTGAGAGTGTGGTCTTTGGAATCAGCACGCTCAAAGAGGTCGAAGATCCCGCTAATCTGCGACCTATCGATGCCCCATTTCTCGATCGATCGCACCGTCTGCTTTTGCTGAAGAATCCACACGAGGATGCTCTCACCATCTCTGATCTGCTGCTCAAGCTGCGCCACGGGGGGAGACTCCAATCGCAAGAGCGCTGTCAATTTCTGGGAAAAGTCGTACTCCTTTCGTTGCAGATTGGGGTGGATCTGTTTCAGTTGACAAAGAGAGATGGACTCAGTCCGCACTTGATCCCAAACGCTCGCAAACTGCCTTCCAAAGGATGCATGCAATTCGTGTAGAAGAGCCCGCTCCTCATCCAGGTCCGCCATGATATTTCCATCTGGGCCGAGAGCACTAGTGACAGCCTTTACGACAACAAAGAGGAAAGTGTAGTCCTGGCCCGTGCGGTGATTGGCATTTGCTATGACTGTGACCCAATTGTCGGTGGTCACGGTCTGGGTGACGAAGGACTGCATACATATGATGAGGATATTTGCTGCGACGCCACGGCACGCCAGACTCTCTGGCGTGCGTAATCGAGTCAAGGATTCGATCACATCACGGAACTCATAGCCTGGTGCGTGCACGTTGAGGGTGGAAGGGCACATGAACTCAGCCGCGAGATGAAGCAACCCTTGCGTCAGCAGGTTTCGCAGGTTTGGTAGCCGAGTGACGCCTCTCAGAACGAGAGCGAGCTGAAGTGGAAACTGCGGATCGCGATCGCGAATGCTGGCTTTGGTCTCCTTGAGGATATCCGTTATCTGCAAAACATAGCTCGCATCCACATTTGGATCTGGTGCACTGTTCAAAAGTGCACCAAACCCCGACGTAAGCCTCGTCGGTTTGGCTCGCAGCCACGTGTGCAGGCTGGAAATTAGCCCCGACGAAAGATCATGCTCACGAGTCGTGGTCGGCATGGCCTGGCGTATGCACTCTTTAAGCTTGAGGTACGGATCAAAGTCGGTCGAGTCATTGGATGCTCGAAGCCTTTCCAGGGCACCGTCAAGTTGAGGAACGCGCACGTGCTTATAGGCGTCCGACACTAGCCACTCACCCAAGTGATCGGGGCGAAGTGACTTGAACGTTTTCCGCACGTGAGCCGTGACCGTATCGACTGCAACCTTCCATAGTGACGGGCAAAAAGTATGAAAGCGCTTGTGAAGCCCGAGGAGGACAACGTTTGCACGTTGATAATGGACGCGTGGCTCGTTGCGTGCCGACAGCATGCCCTGGAGCAGCTTCTGCAAGGCGAAGTCCACTTGGCTAGAACCGAGCTGGAGCACGCGGCTGAGCCGTTCAACAAAGTCAATCAGTTGCAGTGGACCCACATCTGGATCATGCTGCGCACACGTTTGTTGCGCAACCCACTCGTAGATGTCCTCGAACTCGCGCACAGCCTGAGGAGATGGTTGAGTGAGATGCCCAATACAAGTGAGCAGCGCCCAGCAGTCGTCGATGGACTGAATGTCATCACGCCAGGCTCGCACGAGACCGAGATGGTCTGATTTATCAAAGGCATGGACAGTATGTCCGTCGACGTGGGACTCGCTGAGCGCGCTTCCAAGCTCCTTCGCGAGGCGGATGCTCTTGCCATTGGGCATGCGTATCACCCTCTGCAGGACCTTGGACCACAATGCTCGAGCGTCCGCAGAGTCGCAGGCCTTGAGCTCGTAGCACCGCTTCAGCACTCGCGCCGAACTTACCAGACCATCGACGTCGTGGCAATAAGGCGCATCCTCGATGATCGAGAGAACAACATCTTGAAAGGTTCTCCAATAGGTGGGGTCAGATGCCGATGCCACTTGTGAGAGTGGCGGATCGCCAAGAGTCACCCAGGTGCCGTTGGTGATGTACCTAGTTGCAATTGTGCATGCGACCTCGATGGCGCGCCGTTCTGCTCCGCTAGCGCTATCGTTCTTCGCACGTGACTGAAGGAGATGAGCCGAGACCAGCAGCAACGGGTACTGCTCTTCGAGCTGCGTAGCAGTAGTCTCCAGTACCGAGCACGAGGTGTCCAGGTCGATCTGAAAATCATCAGCAGATGCCAAGAGGAGATTTTGAACTCGCGAGAAATCGCCCTCCTTAATCGCCTTTTTGAGCTCATCGGAGAGCTTTGGCTTATTCGAGACATAGTTGACAATGGTAGAAACAATATTGCGTCCTAAGCTGACCAAGTTCCATCCTTCTCGGGCCTGCGGTTGCTGCTGCTGCTGCTGCTCGAGTAGCTGATGTGGCGGCTGCGACTGCAGCTGCCCGTTGATGCAACGCGTATCGCGCCGGTTGGCCAAGGCGCTCTTGTCTGCAGCGAGGAACACGTTTAAGCTCTTCGGGTCACCGTGGTTGGTGATCTTTCTTGAGTCGTCCACACGGATGATCATTACAGGGACGGCAAGGTTATCAGCAGACTTGCTGAGATCAAGACGCTGTTCCTCCGTGGGCGCGGTGGGGAGGATCAGGAGCAGCGCGACAGCACCAAATTGAGCTTTCACCGCGCTCGATAGTAGCCGGACATCGTCGCCGACGGTGTTCGCCGAAGCTGAGCGGAACTTGTCAACGCGAACGACAGCAATACTGCCTGGGGAGGGATTTTTGTTCTCTGGCCAGCTTACCTTCCACTGTCCACCGCGATCGCTATACTCCCACTTCCCGGTAGCTGTTCCAGTGAGCGTTGGCATTTTCGCAGTCTCACCCTTGAAGAATCCGTGTGTTGGCACGCCAGCGTAGACTACGAATAGGGGGCCCACGGCATTGCCGCCGGGGTGGTCCAAAGCCTCAAGACGGAACGCTTCGTGGCCACGCATCGTTGCATACAGACCTGAGAAGCTCTCCACAGCAGGGGTCCTGGACGAGTCCACAGCCGTGCCGTGCGAGTCAAGCTCGTCCAGATCCATGGGCACTGAAGTCGAGCTCGAGGCAGCGCCCGCGCTCCCCGGGTGCCGCGGGGCCTGTGTGTCCGCAGGCTCATCAAGGGCGCCGTCTCTGGAGGCAGGCTTGGCTTCCTCGAGCCGGCCCTCAGCACGAGCTCGGTACAGCGTCCGCGCGCACATCCGGATGTCATCAGGCTGCAAGCTTGGCCAATGACCGCCGAGAATCTTAAAGAACTGGTCATCTGACGGCAGCTTCATACCTCCTGATTCAAAATACTCTTTCAGCTCGGCATCGCTCCAGTCCTTGGCGCCCGAAGGCACATGGAGATCCGCTGCGTGGTGTTCGGCTTGCGATGCGGTGAAGCGAGCTTCGAGTGGCAGTGGCAGCAGCTTCACGCAAGCTATGAGCACGTTCCACGGCACGTTCTCCTCGAGATGGACTGACAACTCGTGTCGTAAGGCCTCGTATGAGTCGAGTGGAACGGCTCGCCGGTTAGCCTGCGCAGCCAACGAAGCGGCGGTCAGGATGGAAAACCAATCAAGCACTCGAGAATCATCAGCGCGAGCTATCACGCAAGCTGCTGTCCTGCTTACCGATGGGGTCGCGGGCGAGGACTCGTAACTGTGTTGGACCATATCCCTGGCAGAATCCGCTCCGCGAGAACGGGGGAGAGCTCGAGCGCGCGAGCAAAGTGTCTTGCGAGCGCGCGCTTTGCTTCGCGGCGCACACAAACTCGCTTTTGGAGCTCGTTTTGTCGCGAGATGAGTCAGGTAATCAGCTGATACCTACTCAGTGGGCTCGCTAGAGGTCCAGCAAGATCTCAGGGATTCTGGTCACATGTGTGAATGTGTAGTGGGAACGGAGAGGGGTTTAGTTTTCGGTGTCGCGTGGTCGTGCAGTGTATCGTTGTGCACTCGACCGTCATCGTTGGCCTACCATTGAACGTGACGGGTGTTGATCACACGTCTTGCGACAAGTGGAGCCTCTACCGAGGACGC
>ENA-UOXG01000247-UOXG01000247.1-mixed-culture-metagenome-genome-assembly--contig:-NODE-247-length-35235-cov-37.381836_pt1 | contig 35235 bp, 21 predicted proteins | sample MGYA00238159_ERZ761634 | MGnify/ENA primary metagenome ERZ761634 (study PRJEB28908, sample SAMN08776845) | mixed culture metagenome | isolation source: Freshwater growth medium | place: USA... | reverse complement strand
CTCTCCGCCGCCCTCGCCGCCGCCGCCCTCTCCTCCACCTCCCTCTCCGCCCCCGCCTCCTCCCCCCCCTCCCGCTCAATCGATGCCTATTCCACCCCCACCATCACCGCCTCCGCCGAGCCCACCTCCGCCATCGCCCCCCCCTCCATCGCCTCCTCCGCCCTCGCCACCACCCCCATCGCCTCCACCGCCCAGTCCTCCACCGCCTTCACCACCCCCACCGTCGCCACCTCCGCCATCCCCTCCTCCTCCATCCCCACCTCCGCCGTCACCACCACCGCCAGTGCCACCCCCTCCATCACCCCCTCCACCCTCACCGCCGCCGCCTTCACCACCACCGCCTTCCCCGCCACCGCCATCCCCGCCGCCGCCGTCGCCACCGCCACCCTCGCCACCGCCACCTTTGCCGCCGCCTCCGTCTCCACCTCCGATACCACCGCCCCCATGGCCGCCTCCATGCACTCCTCCTTCTCCGCCGCCACCTCGAAAGCCGCCTCGACCTCCGCCCGCGCCTCCCCCATCGCGCCCACCGCCATCGCCCCCACCAAGTCCTCCACCCTCCCCTCCACCTCCCTCCCCGCCACCATACCCGCCTCTGGGAACCTTTGATCCGACAGCGGTGCGGCACGGCGAGCAGCTCGCCCCCGCCTTGATTGTCCACCTGCACGACCTTCGCACATTGCAGCACTTCTATGAGGTAACGCATGGCGCACAATGGAGCGACAACCGCGGTTGGAAGGTCTACGGCCCGGCGGGAGACCCGTGCAGCTCGCTCCCTAGCCATGGCTGGCCCACCGAATGGCCTGAGACATCGAAGCACTTTTTTGGAGCAGGTTGCCGAGACCCTTGCGACCCGGGTATCGAAGGCGAGAATTGCCAACTCGGCCGGATCAGCCGGATTGAGCTCAGGTCCAACTCGCTCAGCGGCACTCTCCCCCCTGCACTCGCCACGCTCAAGCTGCTCAGTATCTTCGACCTGGGCGACAACAACATCTCTGGCACTATCCCCACCGAGCTCGGTCTCCTCGAGCACGCGCACATGTTCAATTTGAACAACAACCGCATCTCTGGCACAATCCCCACACAGCTTGGCAGCCTTGGCAACCGCAGTTTACTGACGTCACCCTTTGACATCGCAACAGGAGCACGAAGCAGCTTGTACAGGCCCAATCCACTTGCCACAAGGCTCCACCAACTGAATCTGAACAACAATCGTCTGTCTGGGGCCATCCCGACCGAGCTGGGCCGTCACACCTGGCTGGAGGATCTAAAGTTGAACGGGAATCCGTTGTTAGGCGTCCCTCTGCCCCGATGGAATCGCACGATCGAACGATTCAACTACACCGTTGACACCGTCACAGGGCAGGTTGTGTCACCTGAAGGCGAGGATGGAGCATCCAACTCCACAGAGGTCCGGGCGTTGGAGGTCCCCGTCTTTCGACGTGTGCCGGGGTTCTCAGGTCTTACGGGTCTACCTACAGAGCTCGGAAGGCTAACACGTCTGCGCGTGCTGCAGGTCACGGATACAAACTTGCAAGCGGCGTTGCCCTCGGAGCTTGGGCAGCTGTCCAATCTCATCTTCTTGCACGTCACGGCGAGCCACACGACGGGCTTCCTCCCCACAGAGCTCGGCTCCCTTCCGAGGCTGCAGTACCTGCGCCTTGCGCAGAATCAGATCTCAGGCACCATTCCAATACAGCTCGGCAACGCGACCAACCTCGGGCGCGTCGACTTGGAGAGCAATCGGTTGTCCGGCTCGTTGCCAGACTTCTTCGACCAGTTCCGGCATCTGGAGTACTGGAGCACCTTCGATTGTCGACTGCCGACCAACCACGTGCCGCCGTCGGTCACCTTCCTTGCGCAACGGCTCATGCACTTTGAGTTTTACGTGCAAGATGAGCAGCTTGGGTACCTTGCCGATTTCCGCTGTGGACGGGATCGCTTTACCTGGCAGACAGCCGAATACGGCGGCGTGGGTCGGAAGATCAATTACGTCCCGCGTTTGGCACAGCACTACGTGTACTACCGCCAGGGCTTTTGTGAGGAGCGCAATCAGCCAGGCGGCTTAGCGGCGCAGTTCATCCGAAACTTTGGAGCTGGCGAGCGGTACCCTAACGGCATTCTCAAGCCAGGCCAGAGGATCTACCATGGCTTTGACTCAGACGTGTTTATCCGCTCCAGGCCCATCTCTGGATTCCGATTCAGGAGGGAGGACGCGGAGATGCTCAGCGGCGATCCCGGGTCCTTCAACTGGGAGCCCGACGAGAATGGCGATAACAGCCCGCCTGCGAGTGTGGGGATCCCCATCCCCATGCCACCGCCTGGCACGAGGAGGAGGTGGAATGCAGATCCTCAGTGGCCGTCGAGGAATATGACGGCAAGGAATACTACAGCGGTCGTGAACGGTTGAGTCTTGATTGAGCTGTACGGCGAGTGGGCAAAGGAAAAGAACCTTCGCTTACTTGCGCCGCTTCGCTCGGACCTCCACGGTCTTTATGATTGTTGTTGTTGCTGTTCTCCACTCGTTCTTCGTCGCCACCTGCCCGAAGTGCGACGAGCCGCGATGCTTTTCTTTACTCCCGCGAACATGCCGTTTTGCATGCGTTGCTGCATGCCAAGTACAATACAATTGTGCATAATTGGCAAGGGATAATTGGTAAAATACCTCACGAGATATTGAGATAATCATCTCGAGAGCGCTGTGCCCTCTGGGGCCGGACGCGGACCTGTGGCGTCTGGCCTTGCTAGTTTAACATTCTTCGAGCTGCCCCCCCAAAACATTCAACGAAAAAGGCATGCCGTGACACGAAAAACGGAAAAAGAGTCAGCGTTTCACAGCCTTGATCGCTGTGCAGACACATGCGACTCTTCGCTCACGTGCGCGCGCAACATGGACCTCGACGACCTCTACGGTGACCTCGACGCGGCTCCAAAGCAGCTACCATCGGCCATCGAGCTACGTGGGCGGCTGACGGAGGTCGTCAATGAGCGCGAAGCGCTTGAGGCCCAGCTGCAGGCCTTACAGTCCGAGGAGCGAGCATCACGCGCGGCGCTCAGAGACCTGATGCATCGCGCATGCGTGCTGCTAGCCACAGCTCGCCTTGAGCTCCAGCGAAAGGACAAGCAGCTGAATGAGTACGGTATCACAGTGCCCGCGAAATGAAATGTGTGGCAGACGCGCTGGTCCCAGCAACGAGATTGTTTTCTGAGCCTGTCGCGCAAGGGATGGCATCGACCTCTTCTGGCAGCGCAAATCGCCCCGCGACGCTGCCAGGCTCCCGGTGCGGCATGCCGCTTGCAGAAAAATGCTTGCCCACCTCGCCAAGGATGCTTCCCGTCGACTGTGCCACGTACAATGAGGGGCCCCCGTGAGGGCACAGACCGCCGCCCAGCGCGACGCATCCTCAATTTCGAATGCAGCCTTGACGACCAGCGATGGAGGAGCGTCGGCGGGTGCGTCCGTCGACAGAGCGGCGCGCGCCTATTGCTGCACCTTGCGCAGGTCACCCGTGGCTGTCGCGGGGTTCACGATCAGACGAGACAGCCGTTCGCCGATTGGCGTATCTCCACGTGGCATATCCACTAGGCCCTCCAAAGATCTCTCACCTCGCCCGTCACGAGACCACCCCCAAGCAGCCAGTCGACGTCGCGCAGCCCGGTTGAAGCAGCGCGTCCGTGCGGGCGCTCAGCTGATACTGCCGCATCTGCGTTGCCGAAAAGATCTTTGGCGGCGATTCGCACGAGGTGCTCAAGGGGCGCTTGAGGCGCGGCCGGCCGAGGGCCGACCTGGGGTGCTGGGGAGTGGTGTCAAGTGTCAGCGGTGGCCGGTGGCCTCCATGGATGTGTTGCGGTCTGGCGGAGGGAAGGGCGACGTCAACAGCCGACTCAGGTGCGAACGAGATTAGTTTGGCTGGACACCACCATGTCACGCGAACTTTGACCTTAGGCGGGAGGGGTCACTGCGCTCGAGCGGTCACGTATCGTAATATACGCCGCACCGCACGCGGACGGTTATAACTCGTTGTCGATTAACCATGGTTATCAACGCGGTTCTACCGTACCGTACCGCTATGGACATGGTCCCTTGGAGTGTCCAGTGCGTTATTTCAACCTCGAACCTGTGGTGCGTGAGATTTTGACCTTAGGGGAGGGTTTCACTACACAGGTAGTTACCCTATGGTGTTTCAACACTGTGCTCAGACCATCAGCGTTGGTCCCTTAGCAGCTGCCTGCCGTCGTCGGCCGCAGCGTTGCTGCTATGCCACTCCTCGTCCTCGTCCTCCTCCTCTTCCTCCTCCTCCTCCTCCATCGCGTCGCTGCCGCCCGCGCCGCCACCCGCGCCGCCGCCCGCGCCGCCGCCCGCGCCGCCGTTCAGCGCCGCTGCTTTCATGCGCACGTCGAATGCTTCCTGATACCGGCCGGCGCGCTCGCATGCGCGGACGACGGCGTTATGCGTCACCCTATCGCGCTCGACGCCCTCGGCCTTCATGCTGTCAAAGAGGCTCAGCGCGTGCTGCCACGCGAGGCCATTGGCGCACGCCTGGATGGCCGCGTTGTAGCAGATGGTGTTGCGCGGGATGCGCAGCGTGTCCATCTGCTGGAGAAGTCCGAGGGCCGCCTCCCACTCGCCCGCCGCGCCGCACGCGGAGATGGCGGCCGAGTATACGATGGTGTTCGGCTTCACCTTCTCCTCCGACATCTGCGCGAGCAGCGCCAGCGCCTTCTGCCACTGCTTTCCCTTTTGGCACGCGGAGATGGCAGCGCCGTAGGTGACCGCTGTGGGCTTCAGGCCCATCTGGCGCATCTGCGCCATCAGCCGGAGGGCTGTATCCCATGCGTGCCCTTTCTCGCACGCGGTGATCGCTGCGTTGAAGACGACCGTGTCGGGTTGGATGCCCTTTCGCGCCATCTCGTGCAGCAGCTGCAGCCCAAGCTCCCACTGGCCGTTGCGCGTGCATGCGTTGATGGCGACCGAGTACGTGACGAGGTTGCGCTCGATGCCGACAACGTCCATGTACGTAAAGAGCGCCATCGCCTTATCGAGCTGCATCGACTCCGCGCACGCGTGGATGAGCCCCGTGTACGTGACCGTATTTCGCTCGAGCCCGCTCGCTTCCATGTCGCGAAAGAGCGAGAGTGCGAGCTCACCGTCCACGCATCGCGCGCAAGCCGAGATGGCCGTGTTGTATGAGATGGTTGTCGGCGCGATGCCGAGCGAGCGCATCTCCTCAAACATCTTGAGTGCGCCGCGCGGGTCGTCGAGCGCGAGGGCGGCCGACATCGCCGTGTTGTGTGTCACGACGTTGGTCGAGATGCCGAGCACGCGCATGCGCGCAAGCATCTGGAGTGCACGCTTGGGCGCGCGCTTCACGCACGCCGCCATCAGCAGGTTGTAGTGCGTCGCGGTGAGCCGCACCGAGCAGCCGGGCGTCTCGGCCCAATCTGCGAGCAGGCTGGCCACCCGCCACTTTTGCCGCTTCTTAAAGGTGTGCAAGAGCGTCGTGAAATTGTTCTGCACGAGGTTGTATGGTGCGAGCATCTCACCCAAGGCAGTGACATCGGTGGACGCGGGGATCTTCTGCAGATCGCTCGCCAGCGCACGCAGCCGTCTCGGCTTGCCGGCGGCCGGCGGCTCAGCGCTGCTGCTGCTTCTGCTCGACTTTGAGGTGCGTGGCTGGTTGGCGTTCATTAGCACTGCAATGGCGCTCGCACTGCTCTTCGCAAGTGGATGGCGTGGAGCGGGTGCATGGAGATGCAACGTTCCAGGGCGGAGCGGCTGCTGAGTGAGCGCGGCAGTGCACGTCAGCCATAGCGCCGTCGACAGCACCCCGCGCATTGCATTCATATCTGTCGCGGCTCGGTCGAGGGAGACTGTCGTCTACGGACACGAGCCACAATGGGTCGGAGAGTTGATGGCGATCTCCAAGTTGCCCGAAATCGCCGAGATGACTTCTTACATGGAGTGGATCTTCGCGCACTGCAAAAGCCCACTCTGGGCTTCCCAGCACGCCATTACAGTCTCCACAAATCATGCGCGACCCAACCGACGCCGCCATCGCGCCTATAAGCACGCAAAAATGGACTCGATAGGACACAAGCGATCGCGGTCCGCCTCCATGTCCGCCACGAACCCACGATCGTCTGTGGTCATCTACAGACAGAAGTTCGCGAGGTCCGCCCGCTGCTGTTCCTGCGTCTCAGACTCGCTTCTTGGGCTCGCTTCGGCTCGATGGGCGTCCCTTGGCGGCTGTCGCGAGCGTCGTTGGCGGCGGTTTGTCGGTCGCCTTTGCGATCGAGTACAGCATGACGCCGACGATGGCGATCGCTGAGCCGAGTGCGCCCGTGAGCGTGAGCGGGTTGCGAAAGTACAGGACTGAGAGGACGATGACGGCGACGCGCTTGATCGTGTTCGCCACTGCGTGCGTGACGGGGTGGATAGAGTCGAGTGCGAGGAAGGCACACTCGTTGTACGTGTAGTGCGACAGGCCCGAGTAGAGCAGCATGCGCAGGAAGCGCTGCAGGCCGACCTTCTCGACGGTCGCGAGCGTGCCCGCAACGATGGTGCGTCCCTCAGCGAGCAGCGCGAGCGGCACGATGGCGACGAGCGCGACGATCGTGAGCACGCCGTAGAGGTTCTGCGCGTCGAGGTTGTCTCCAACTTTCTTGCCCATGACTCGCTTTGCCGAGATGGCGCGCAGGGCGAAGCACACGTTGGAGAGCAGCCCCGAGATGAGCGAGATCATCGAGAAGGAGACCTCGTTGGCGGATGCGAGCGCCACGCCGAAGATGACCGGCACGAGCGACAAGTACACCGGCACCGAAAAGACCTGCTTGAGGAAGATGGCAGAGAAGAAGCATGTGAAGAGAGGCTCGAGCGTCTTGACGACGTTGGTGAAGGCGACGGTGCCATACGCGGGTGAGACCGTCGACAGGACGTGGCCGAGCGCAAGCCACAGCGCGACGATGCTCACCTGACTCAGCTCGGCCCGTGTCAGGCGCGGTGGCTCGCGCACGGGTGCAAAGCGGCGGGCCTTGAGTCCGAATGTGGGCAGCGGCATCCACAGCGCGCCGATCCACAGCGCGCCTACGAGCAGCTGCACGGCCGAAAAGACTACCGGGAACTGCCACACGTTCAGAACCTCCTTGTTGAGCAGCGAGTAAACAATCGACAAAACATACCAGCCGATGAATGCGAGCGGCACCTTCATGGACTCGAGCGCGCCTCCGACGTGGCCGCCCTGCAGCTTGAGGGTGCGAGCGAGCCCCTGCAGGTGCATGAGCTGGGGGCTGCGCTGCAGCGGCAGCTGCGGCCGTGGCGGGCCAAACCGCAGCCCGCACATGCTGCCCGAGCATTGCTCGAGGGAGGGCACGCTGTTTGCTGCGCTCCGGAGGGAGTCCACAGCGCTTTCGGCCCGCGTCAGCTGCGTCTGCGCCACAAGTGCGAGGAACGTCCATAGCGTTTTCATGCTTTGCATTATATGTTGGAGACGCGAGAGAATGGGACGACAGCAGGGGGCCGCCACTTCGGCGTGCGAGCGAGATTGCCGAGGAAGCGGAGGAAGTAGCGAAAGTTGAAGCGAATGACGAAATTTGTCCCGCCTCAATTCGCATCCTGACTTCGGTCTTAAGGTTGGGTATTTGTGTACAGGCTTTTGGTAAAGTCGAAGGAAAGTTCGAAGACAGTTTTCCCACCAACGGCAGTGTCGGCAGACCGATGCCACTCAATCCAGGTTCGGGCGTCACTTGCGGGTCACGCAGTAGCATCTACGGTTCAGGGATGGCCTCAAAGCCCGCGGCACCTGCCGCTCGGCCAGCGACGGGCCCATCGGGGGGCGCCTTCATTGCTGGCGGTGTTGGAAAGGTTTTCACCGCGCCTGTCTCGAAGCGCGATGCCGCTGAGGCGAGGATCACGCGCCACGGCACGGGCAATACGGTCGTACAACCGCCCACGACCTTTGAAAATGGCGTCCACGCCGCGCCATCGCAGCAGATGGCGGTGCCAACATTGCGTGCGCATGGGGCGGCAACCAACAGGCTTGGCCAGCCTCCCGACTCGGTGGGCGCGCTGCTGTACCAGGGCGCCGGCGCTTTTCCCCCGCCGTCGCCCTCCTGCTTCACGCGCCCGCAGACGCCGCAGACGCCGCAGTACGCGCAGCACGCGCAGCAGCAGCAGCAGCAGCAGCACCAGCACCACCAGCACCAGCACCAGCAGTCGCAGCCTCAGCCGCCACCGCCAGCGCCGCCGCAGCAGCCAACGATGCAACAAAACGCGCCGCCGATGTCGGTGCAGCAGCTGCTTCTCGCACAGCAGGTGCGGCAACAGCAGTGGCAACAGTCTCAGCAATCACGGCAGTCGCAGCAGCTCTCGGGCATCTACACTGTGAGCAGCCTTACCCCTCGAGGGAGCACCGACGACCCATCGAGGACAGCCGCAGATGGGGCCTCGAGGGTGGCCGCAGATGAGGCCTCGCGGGCGGCGCCTGCGGCTCCTGCCGAACGCGTCCAGAACTTGCCGGCAGCGCCGATGGCGGTGGCGACCGAGCGGCCCATGCTGCTGGCCGCGCCCCCCGCGGCGGCGCCCCCCGTGGCGCCGCCCCCCGCTCCCGCCGCATTCGCGCACGCACCGCCACCGCCGCCACCTGCATTGGTGCCTGCGGCGCCAGCGCCGCTGCCGCCGCCGCCGCCCGAGTCGAATGTGCCGCTGCAGCCGAAGCACGCACCGCCGCAGCCCATCGACCCGGCCAACGCGCAGCTGGGCAAGGGAGTCTTCGCGCGCGTGCGCATGACCCACGGGCGCGATGGGCAGATCATCGCGGTCAAGACGTACGACCACAAGGAGGCACGCGCGGAGAAGGCGGTCGCCAAGCACATGCTCAACGAGGAGCGACTCGCCGGGCGCATCCAGCACGAGAACATCATCGCGCCTACGCTCGCGCGTCGAAAGATTGGATGCACTGAGCTCGAGATGGAATACGCGCCGGGCGGCACTCTTGAAGCTCACGTCAAGAAGCTCGGCCGGCCTCTGACGGAGGCGGAGGCGGCCAACTACTTTCGGCAGATTGTGGACGCGGTCGTGTACCTGCACGGCGAGGGTATCACCCACCGCGACATCAAGCTCGAGAACGTGGTGCTCGATGCCGAGGGCAATGCGCGACTCGTCGACTTCGGCGCGGCGCGCGAAGTGGGGGCTGATACCTTCCTGATGTCGGTGCAGGGCACGCCCGCGTACATGGCACCGGAGGTGGCGACGCAGCGCGCGCACAAGGGTGGCCCCGCCGACGTGTGGGCGCTCGGCGTACTGCTCTACAACCTGCTCTCGGGGGGCGCCTACCCCTTCTGGGGCAAGAACATGGACGAGCTACGCCGCAACATCACCGCCGCGCCGCCGCGCATCCCCTCGCACCTCTCGCCCGCATGCCGCGAGTTGCTCGAAAAGCTGCTGAACAAATCGTCGGCCAACCGCATCTCCGCGGCCGAGGTGCGCGCCTCCAAGTGGCTCAGGGCCTTCGACGCGCCTTCCGATATGCCAGTCGGCAGCTGCGGCGTCGATCCGGCCAACGCCGCCACCGCCGCCCCCGGGGCCGCCACTGCCCCCCCTAGCACGCCGCGCGATCGCATCGCTGCCGCCGCTGAGGCTGAGGCCGCCGCAGTGCGTGAGCGGTACCGCGCCGGCCACGCCTGCAGCAAGCTCGAGGTGGAGGCTGCACGCGCCGCGGCGGCCGCACGGCTGCACTTAGGCGCCTCGCCTGCCTCCTCGCCGCGGGCAGCCCCGGCGCCGGTGGTGCCCCCATACGCCGCCAATTACATGCAACGACCGGCAAGCGCCGCTGCCGGGCGTCCCTCGTCTGGAGTAGCAGCCCCTGCCGTGCCCCCACCATTGGGCGCCCCTGGTGCCATGACGTCGCCGCGCTCGGCCTCGAAGCTCGCCAATTTAATGAATGGCAACGGGCGGCCAGGGACGCCGCAAGGGCCGCCAGCCGCCGGCATGACTCAAGGGGCTGGCATGACTCGTGCGACCTCAGCCCATAATCTCGGCCTCGGCTTCGGCACTCGGCGCTGAACTTCAGCCTGAAGGCGGCACTGAAGTGCGTGCAGGACGGTGTGACAGTGGCGAGCTGGGCCGTGGCGGGATGGGCGTGTGGGTGCCAGACGGGAGGCAGGCTCTATGGACGGACCCTTCTCGAGACCCACGTGTCGTGTCGTGTTTCGCACACTGCTCGCAGCGCATGCGGGGCGGGGAGGGGGACAAGTCAGGCCTCATGGGGGCGCCCGTCGACGCCCGTGTCCAGGAGAATGTTCAATGACGGCGCGGCGTGGGCGCGGGCATGATTGTCGCGTGTGTTCCTGTACCCCGCAGTGCGATTCCCGGAAATGATTATCTAGGAATTATTTTGCCCATCCCGGATCCCGCCGTGCGGGTACCGGTACGAAGGTGCCGGTGCCTCCCACGCACGCGCCCCATCGCATCGTGGCCGAGCCATCGAGCATCGTGTTGCCGGTCCCGCGCCGGTGCGGTGTGCCGTGCAGGGAGGCCACGCCCACGGAGCGGAGTGGCCGCGTCACCGCGGGACCGGACCCCGCGGCCGCGCGCGCCGCTCCCCCCGCGGGTCGGACCGACGGGTGCCGGGCGCGCGGTGCCGGTGGGGCGGGGCGGACGACCCGGGAACGCGGCGACGGGCGTCGGGCGATCCGTATCGCTCGGCGTCACGTAATCTCGTAGCGTAGACTATCGTGTTATCCGCGCGGGTTGGCGAATATCCAATTGCGAATATCGTCGTCGTTTCAAACCGTAGCCTCAGAAACCACCTTTACACTGAAATCACTTAGTGCCAGCACGCAGCAGCGAGCCGCGCACGAGTACGCGACGCGACGTCAAACATAGCCAATTGAATGCGAGTCGGATGCAAAGTGCTTCACCATGCCAGCCCAGATGGGGCGGCCCCAGCCAGTGGTTGGATCCCAGCCCTTGGTGGCTGGAAAGCCCGCGGGGCAGCTGGTCTTCGAGTTGCCCTCCGTCACGTCCTCAAACGCCTCGCCTGGGAAGGCCTGGGCAACGGACCAGATGCGCGGGCCAAGGAAGCCCAAAGGTGCGAGGCCGGCGTTCAAACGCATGTCCACGATCATGGAGAAGAGGCCGGCGAAGGTCGGCGACGACTGCGAGGTGCCCTCGACAGCCACCGCCGATATGTCCGGATATGCGCGGCCAGAAGCGTTGAACGACGAACTCGCCGGTAGGTCGGCGGTCGTAGTCAGGTAGCGCTCCACAGTCGCCTGCTGGTGCGCCGGTTGCGCAAACTGCCACGAGAAGCCGCCGCCTGAGCCCGACCACATTTTTGGCTTCTTCGGATCGCCATTCTTCCAATCAGTCCCGCCCACGCTCACGATGTATGGCGAGGATGTAGGGAACACCGGAAATTGATACTCGCAGCCAATCTGGTTCAGGATCCGAGGCATCTTACCCTCCCCGTGGAAGGGCCCGAAGGACCAGTGGCTGCCTCCGTCGCCCGACGAGCCGAAGACTGAGGTACCTCGCAGCCCCACCGCCATGAGCGCGGCGTTGATTGCAGCAGCCTGAGCGGTCGACTGGAACATGCACACCTGGCGCTGGGTCTGCAGGTACGCCTGGCACTCGCTCAACGTCACCTCACCCGTCTCGACCGCCTTCGTGCAGAGCAGCTCGCACGAGTACGCGGACAGGCTGCCTAGCGAGAGGCTCAGGACGTGGGGCACCGTCTTCCGCGACGCGAGCTCCGTCAGGAAATCGAGGAACGCAAGGCCGAATCCGTCACCCTCCTCCGTAGACATGGACGTGTTCGTGTTCGAAACGAGCGTGCTGATATTCATGCCAAACGAGGCAATCATCGAGATGTCGAGTGAGCCCTCGCCAAAATTGTCGCCGCCTGGCGTGCCGTGGTTTAGAGTGTCAAAGCTGATCTTGTCCAGGTTCATCCCAGGGCATTCGCGCTTCGCAAAGCTCGCGAGCTCGCTCGGGGAATAGCCGAAGGTACCAGGCCCCCAGACCATCTGCAGCGTCTCCTTGTTGGAAGCGGCCAGATCGATGGGGATGCCGTATGCCTGCTTCTGATTGGCGACCGAGTAGCCGCCTGGCGCCGCTGCGCGCATCTGTGGGCGCGAGGCGCCAAGCGTTGGCCTATTGAAGTCACGGCGCGCCACAATGGCGGTGCCAGATGGGCGGCTGGAGCGAGGCAGTCCTCTTGGGCTCCACTTGGCCGCATCGTCCAGAAGCGCGCTTTCATCAAAGCCGGCCGTGACAAGATGGCGCATCGGCGCGACTGTGATGTTCTTGCCTCCGTGCGCTCTCAGCCACGCGCTCGCTGCTGCCACACTCTCTGCGGTGCCGCCTGCGAGCGCTGCGATAGTGCTCACATTTTTGCGAAAGCGCAGATACTCGGGATTGCCTGGCGTTGATACGGCCCAAAACAGCCGGTCGAGGCCAGCCGCGTCTATGGGTGCCAGGTAGCACGTGAGCTCGAAACGTGCGGCCGCGGCGATTGACACGGCGACGGTGAGGTGAAGAAACAGGGTGGCCCTCTGCATGACGATCAGCGCGTTTCGTCAAGTCAGATTCAGTTTACGGACAGCGAGTTCGCAAGGCGCCTTGTACATTTAGGCACGGTTCCCTCCAGCTCGCCGTACTTATGAGCATCCGTTGAATCTCGAGATGTGAATCGCTCGAGACGTGACCCAGCGATCGTCGGAGCAATGCTCGATAGTACGGGCTTGATGATCGTGTTAGTTGGCCTAGCCGCATTCGGCGTGCGTGTTACGAAAGCCATCATAACTCGACAGAAGATCCGCGCCGCCATCACCGAGCATCACTCAAAAGCGAGTGAAGCGGACGGCCAATCATATTACCAACGAGTTCAGGATGCGGTGTCAGCAGTACCTGTGAAGCTGCGCATCGGATTGAGTTTTGGTGCACTGAGCTTCCTGATCGGCCTTGCACCCATGGCCCTTCGCAGCGCGTTGCCCGAGGCGCTGATGCCGGAGAATACGCTCGGCCGCACACTGTGGCTCACTGCTAAATGGTGTGTTCTTGGCACTGCTCTTCAAGCGATGCGAAAGTGGGGCGTGCAGCATTTTAAGGATCAGCGAGCGCGTGCACACGCACACGCATCATGAGCTTTACTAAAATAAACAGTGTTTACGCTTCCAAGAGACACTACGCGACTCGCGCGTGAGAGGGGTGGCAGGGGCGCCTGGGGGTGGAGGGTGCGGTGCACGCACCGTGTCTCGGTGGCGTGCCTGCCGCTACCCGCTGCTGAGCCTGAGCGCGGTCGAGTCGGATCGGCGGTATCGCCCACGCGCCACAGGCAGCTCTCAGCCACCCTTCGACAGCCCATGCCACGTCGCATTGTGCGGATGGAAGATGGCGCCGGCAAGCATGCGGGGCATTCAATCATCGTGGCCACCGCTCCTGCCCTCATCGATGCCGTCAAGGCCGTGCAGGTGCTTGAGACCGAGGATGGCCGCCTGACGCGGATTGGCCGTGACTGCTGCAGCCGCGCCGATCGGTTCGCCGCCGGCCACGGCGGCGGGCTGCACGGTCGGTGACTGCAGACCAGAGCACTCGAGCTTGGCAGAGCTCTGGAGCACGGCCGGGATGCCTGTCGCTAGCCCATCGGGCACGCCGCGCAGCACCGCCGCCACCTCGTCGCCGGCTGTGGCGGCATCGCCGTTCGCGCCCTCGTCATCGTCGGCGGGTAGCGCCGGCAGCGGCGGAGGCGCCGGCCCGGACAGGGACGCCGTCCCGTCATCACCGTCTGTGCGACAGGCCATGGCCTCCGTGAGCGCGAGCAGCGAGTCCTGCGCCTGGCGCTTGTGCTTCGAGCGCCGCTTTTTGGCCGCGGGCGCGTCGTTCTCCCGCACGGCGTGCATCGCGGTGCGCACGTACGTGCGCTTCTCGGGGAAGGGCGGTAGGAAGTCGGGTACGTACACGGGCCGCACCTCCTCGTGCTTGGGCGTCGGTGGTGGCGGCGGCGCAGCGGCCGCTGCGCCTGCTGCCGACGGCGCGGCGGCGGCGGCGGCGGCGGCGGCGTTTGCGGCTGCACCCGCCGGGGCAACGGCGGCGTTGGTCGACGTCGCCGGAAGATGAGGCGGCAGCCGTGGCACCGGAAAGGCGGCAAAGTTGCCCGGGAAGGCGACCTCAGACGCCTCCTCGTTGAGGAAGGCGAGCAGCTCGTGGGGCGGCGCGGCACGCACGGAGTCGAGGCCGACGAGCATGTCCGCGAGATTGGATTCCGCGCGGCCTGCGTGCTCGGCTGCCAGACGAGAGGCTGTGCCGATGGAGCGCATGTAGCGTGTGAAGATATCGAGCAGCGCCTCGCTCGCCGATCGCTCGATGGCCTCGTAGCCGCCGGGCGCGCGCACAACACCGCCACCCTCGCCACCGACCGTGCGGCCCACCCGCGCCTCGGACACGATCAGCGCGAGCGCGGTGCGCGCTGCGGCTGCTGGGTAAGACAGCATGTGCGCAATCGCGCTATAATTGGAAGCTCGCGCTCGCGACTTTTGAGAACCATGAGAAGCAAAAAACAAGCGCACCGGCGGCTCCTAAAAGTTTTCCCTTTGAGTTCAATCACAGAGTTCTTCACACTCGCGCTTTCTGTGTCTGCGAAGTGCCTAAGAGGGTGCGCTCCCCGAATGGCTCAGCGGCGCAACTCGTGGCACACGCTGCCGATCCAGGCGCATCACGGCCTCAGACGTCCCTGCAGACCGCACCTCGCCTCGCTGGCTACTTGGCCGCACCCCTGCCGGCGCGCTCGCGCCGCGGACACCTGGCTGCTCTGCACTCTCCTTTTCGTGTCTCTGCGACGTGTGATGCATGCCTGCGGGTGCTTGCCTCGCCTCGGCGCGTCGACGGCTGACGCGCTCGCGCTCGCGGCACGGTTCCCTGCGCAGGTGCCCTAGCCGCCGCCCAACGGAGGCCGCCCGCACGCCATGTCCATCCGGCTGCGAGAGCTGATTCGCAATGTTCGTGCTTGCAAGACGCAAGCCGACGAGCGCGCGTGCATCCACAAGGAATGCGCGTCGATCCGCACGGCATTCAAGGAGGAGAGCAACGAGCTGCGCCACCGCAACGTGGCCAAGCTCCTCTTCATCCACATGCTGGGCTACCCGACGCATTGGGGGCAGATGGAGTGCCTGAAGCTGATAGCCGGCAACAAGTTTTTGGAGAAGCGCATCGGCTACCTCGGGCTGATGATTCTGCTCGATGAGCGGCAGGAGGTGCTCATGCTCGTGGAAAATTCGCTCAAGAACGACCTGCAAGCGCAGAACCAGTACATCGCCGGTCTCGCTTGCTGCTCGATCGGCAACATCTCCTCGGCTGAGATTTGCCGCGACCTTTCACCCGAGGTTGAGAAGCTCATGGTGGGCTCCAACCCCTTCGTTGCGAAGAAGGCCGCGCTCTGCTCGATCCGCATTCTGCGCAAGTGCCCCGAGCTCGTGGACACGTACGTCGACCGCGTGGGCACGCTGCTCGGATCGCGCAACCATGCGGTGCTGCTGACGTCGCTGAAACTCATGCGCGAGATGTGTATCATCGAGCCGGGCATGGTCGACCAGCTGCGGCGGCACACGGCGACGCTGATCGCGGCGCTGAAGAACCTCGTGCTCTCGGGCTATGCCCCCGAGCACGACGTGCACGGCATCGTCGATCCCTTCCTGCAGGTCGAGATCCTGCGCATGCTGCGCATCCTTGGCACGCGCCACGCCGAAACCTCGGACCAGATGAACGACATCCTCGCGCAGGTGGCGACCAACACGGAGAGCGCCAAGAATGCGGGCAACGCGATCCTGTACGAGTGCGTGCTTACGATCATGGCCATCGAGGTCGAGTCGGGCCTGCGCGTGCTCGCCATTAACATCCTTGGCCGCTTCCTCATCAACCGCGATAACAACATCCGGTACGTGGCCCTCAACACGCTGCACAAGGTCGTGGGACAGGACGCGCAGGCGGTGCAGCGACACCGCAACACGATCGTGGACTGCCTCAAGGACAATGACTCGTCCATCCGGCAGCGCGCGCTCGAGCTCGTGTACGCACTCGTCAACGAGGCCAACGTCAAGGTGCTCGTCAAGGAGCTGCTCTCGTACCTGATGGCGTGTGACGTGGAGTTCAAGGACGAGCTCACGCAGCGCATCTGCCACGTCGTCGAGAAGTACGCAACCGACAAGGAGTGGCACGTCGATACGATCATCCAGACACTGCTCGTCTCGACGTCCTTCACCTCGGAGGAGACGGTCTGCTCGCTGATTGCGCTCATCACGAGCAACCCGGACCTGCAGGCGTACGCGACGCACAAGCTCTACGCCACGCTCGCCGCGAGGACGACGCAGCCGGTGCTGCTGCAGTTGGCTGTCTGGTGCGTGGGCGAGTACGGTGAGCTGCTCATCTCGCAGCCGCCCCCCCCCGGCGGCGAGGCGCCGGCCGAGCCACCCGAGCCAAACACGGTGGTCCAACTGCTCGCCGGCGTGCTGCGCTCCCCCGTCGCCGACATGGTCACCAAAGAGTACACGATCAACGCGCTCATGAAGCTCACGTCACGCTTCCCGGCTGGCACGCCCGCGCACGCGATGATTCACAAGCAGCTCGCGCACTACTCGACCTCGATGAGCCTCGAGCTGCAGCAGCGCTCTGTCGAGTACGCCTCGTTGCTCCAGTTGACCTCGATCTGCGGCGACGTGCTCGAGCACATGCCCGCCTTCACTAAGAAGGAGCGCAATCCGAGCAAAAAGGCAGAGGCCGCCCTCGCCGCCGGCGGCGATGGCAGCGAATCGCCCTCCAAGTCAAGGCCCAAGGCCTCGGTCGCGGCGGCGCCGGCTGCGCCCGCGGCGCCTTCAGGCGACATGGACCTGCTCGCTGACCTTATGGGCGGCGCTCCCGCTCCTGCAGCTTCCGCGGCTCCGATGGGATTCGCGGCGGCACCTGCGCCGCCGCCTGGAATGGGCGGCGGCATGGACGACCTCCTCGGTTTGCTCGGTGGCTCGCCCGCGCCGGCGCCCGCGGCGCCCGCGGGTATGGACGCGATGATGGCGATGATGGGGGGCCCTGCAATGAGCATGGGCGCGGCGCCTGCGGCGCCGCCGGGCAGCTTTCAGGCGTGGTCCAAGGACGGCTTGCAAATCATGTTCATGGCGACCAAGGATCCGTCCAACCCTTCGGTGACGAGAGTCGAAGCGACGTTCAACAACTCGACGGGTGGTGACATGGAGGGGCTGAACTTCCAGGTGGCGGTGCCCAAGTACATGCAGCTGCAAATGAAACCCCCAAGCAGCACGGCCGTTACGGCCGGCAGCAGCGGATCGGTCAAGCAGCTCTTCCAATTGGCAAACTCGATGCACGGCCAGAAGCCCATCGTCCTGCGCGTCAAGATCGATTACAACACCATGGGAAGGGCTGTCTCCGAGACAGGCCAGGTCGATAACTTCCCGCCCGGCTTTTGAGCGGCGGGTGGGCAGCGACCGCGGGCGCTCGCCCGTTGAGGAGGTCAGGCGACGCGGGGAGGGCGAGTGGATGGTGCGCAACATCGGGCTGGCATGACGAGCGCGGACGGGATGCTCATGGCAGAGCTGCACGTGCCGCGATTAGGTTTGGTCGAGGCTGGGATGGGATGGACGGGCGTGCGCGTCGTGTGAGCGTTGTCGGGGTCTCGTTGCGTGCGAGTGAGGCGCGCCGGCGAGTCCGCGTAGAAGCTCCCGCGCATCGAGATCCCGGGCGCGGCCCAGCTGTGCCTGTGGCGGCCGTTCGACGTTTTGTAGTGTGATATGTATGTGTTGTATTCTCGTGTCCGCTGCGGCCGTTGGTGGTTGCGTGCCCTCCGCGCGTGTGCGATGTGTACGTGTCGCAGCCACTTGCAATCTTTTTACCTGACATGTTCTTGTATCCCAAGCTCGACACCCAAGACTTCGACCTGGCCCCGGAGCGAAAGCGTCGTGATTGTTCTTCATGTATTTCTTCACACATGATGAATAGTTGACGCGTTGTGTTGAACACCTCCGACCTCGCTTCTGCATCGGTACGTGATGCGCTCAAGGAGCGCGCGCGCACGGACCGCGCAAGTGCACAATGCAAGACCCGTATCTCGCCGTCCGCGAGGAGGTGGAGAACTCGGTCCGGGTAGTGGTGGAGCTGCACACAAAATGGCTGTCGCTCGACAGCAAGAGTGACAACTTCGAGTGGACGAGCTCTGAGCTGCTCTCCGGCCTGCGTGCCATTGAGTGGGATCTGCAGGACCTGGAGGACACGGTGAGCATTGTGGAGGGCAATCGCATCAAATTTCAACTCGACGAAGGAGACATGAACGCGCGCAAGGAGTTCATAGAGACTACGCGAAGGCAGATCGTCACCATTCGGAACGAGGTGCAGGGCAAGAACAGCGCGCGGTCCGGCTTCAGCACAGGCAAACCACCGGCAAAGGGTGGTTTGCCGAGCATCTCCAAAGCCAAGGGTTACGGCAAGGTGGGCTCAGACGACCCCCTCCCGCCTGCCGATGATTCGGACGTCGAGCGCGGCGCGCAGCCCTCAGCGCGCAGCCCTCGGTCTGATGGCGCCGACGAGATCCTCGGTGCAGAGCTTGATGTAGGCACCGAGATGCCGCCACCGCCGGGGCGCCATCGCCAGAAGAAGCAGTGCCTCGCGGCCTTCGTTGTGCTTCTCGCGATCGGTGGCGCCGCTTCTGCCGCTGCAGGGATGGGCGGAGGTGCCGCTGCCTCGTCACCTGTCTCCCCTCAGCTTGTGTCGTCGCCACCTGCCGCCGACTTGCCTCACGCTCCCTCGCCATCCTCGCCACCGGTGAGGCGACGGATGGTTGCGACGCCCACCGCGTCATTGCTCTCCGCGAGGCAACGCGCGCTTCATGAAAGCAGGGCATGGCGCTAGCCGACTCGCCTCTAGAGGTGCGCGCGCACACGCACATCTGATGCTGCGAACTTATGCTGCACACGCGCGTCACGTCTCTGTGATGAGGAACCGCTTTTGGATCAACCATCCGACTGCACGATTGAAGACAAACGCTCTCACTACCTCCTTCTGAGAGACGACGCCTACTCGTTTGCTTGGCGAGGCAAGCGTCGCTTGCCATCGGCGCTGACGCTCGCCTAACTTGTCGTGCGCCCCCCTGCTCTCTCGCACCAGTGGCGCAGGTGTGTGGAGTCGCAGCCGCTGTAGTAGTCTTGCCTGCGTGAGTTCAGCGCCGCGTCCCCAGGCGCTTCTCCTCCTAGATCTGTGAGGTACTGCTCGCAGAGGGACGCAAAGCCCGCGCTCTGTACGTATATAGCTCGTGGTCGCGGAAGTACGCACCGTGCTGATCCCGCGTACATCGGTCTTCGCGTTGGCGGGAAAGAGCGGACAAAGAGAAGACAAAGAGTACTCCAAAACATGTGTACAACCCGGGGCCCCTATAAGCTAATAGTTAATCGGACAAAATCAGGCGTGTGGTGGCGGAATGTGCTATGCGTCCGGTCGTCGCACGTCGGCACGGCATGACAACGCAACGACCAACGTCCAACGATGTCGTGCGTAAGCCGTACGCTGGTAATGTGTGCGCCGGCGGACGCAACCGAAATAACGAATCTCAGTGGAACGGCATCGCGCGCCGATGTAGCGCCGATGCGTGTGCCGGTCCGTCGAAGTCCGTCGTGGCGCCCCCGCCCGCCGGTGGCCGGGGGTCCGGCGGTCCGACGTCTGGCTCGCGCCGCCGATCCGCATCCGGGGCGCGTGGACGTGCGGCCCGCGCGCCCCGCGGCCCCCCGCCCCCCCGCGGCCCCGGATCCAATGTGTTGAAACCACCATAGGGTTTACATAGGGTAACTACCTGAGTGATCAAAGTTAACCCTCCCCCTATAGGTCGAAATCTTGCGCCAGGCGGTCCTCGGCCCGGCGCGCGGGCGCCCGGACGTCCCCGCGCGTTTCGTTTATCTAACCGGCCGGGCCGCGCGGCGCGCGTTTTGGTACGCTTTCCGTATTCCGAATCGTTCGAACTTCGCGCCAAATCGCGGTCTTGAACCATGAACGTGCTTTTAATTCGAATAGACGAATCAATTTCTTGAATGCGGCCCTCCCCAATGGAATGCCCCCGGGCTTTAGGCCAACTCAGCTGACAGCTCTACACATTTATTGACGAGTTGGCGTCACGCGCACATTTGCCGCGCGATTTCGAAACTCAATTTTCATGCGAGGGCCGTGCGACCACGTCCGCACCGCGAGTCGTCACCGAAGTCACACGGTCGCTGATAACGGGCCGCCGCGTCACCGACGGCCGATCGTGCCCGGGCGGCGCGCGCAATATCGGCCCCAGACCGCAGCTCGCAGGCCATTACACGCACACATATGCGCGCCACGTTGGTGCACATGATCATGTCGGCCAATGCATGCCCCAGCCGTGTGACCCACGACCACAAGTATAAGGCCAGAGGCCTGGCCTGTGCACGTGGCGCAACATGATGATAGAGATGCAGACCCCTCCATGCCCATGCATGTGGCATGCCAATCACACATTCTTGCATGGCACAGTTGTAGTTCCAAGGTAGAGCTCCACAGCTCCACAGCTCCACCTCTAGCTCGTCGCCCTCGCCCTATTCGACAGCACTGGCGGCATCGGCGGCCTCGTGCTTACTCGCCTCGTTGCTGACGAGCTTATCGAGGTGTTGCAGCATCTCCTGTTGCAACGCACGCACACGCATCCCACATGAGTGTCGGCTGCTACTGTGGCAAGCAGGGGGGCACGAGGCATCTGTCAGGGCGACACGGACCTGCTGCACCATGACGTGCTTCGTCAGTCGTTCGCGCAGAGAATTCTTCAGGCTCACGGTCGCCTGATAGCGCTGGCGGTCCTGGCAGGCCATGTCGCCGGTCGAGGGGAAGCAGTGTTCGAGTTGATGCTGTAGCTGGCGCTGCACGAGCAGCTGCCGATGCAGCTTCGTCTGCAGTTCCATCTGCATCCTCAGATTCATCTCCTGCTTCTCAAGATGCTGCTCCAGCTCCTTGTGTACATCCGCGTCTACGGCAGGCACGGAGCCCGCGCTCCCCGTTGCGCCCTCGCTCGCTCCGCTCGAGCCGCCCGCGACATCCGCAGGGTCGTGGCCCGTCGAACGCTTCTGCATGAGCAGCCGGTACTTTTGAAGGTGCGACTTAATGTTCTGTCGCGTCGGTGCGCCCTCGCCTTCGCATTTCATCAGCTGCGAGATGGTCTGCGGCTTGGCCTGGTCAATACCCAGCGTGTTCACAGCGGCCTCGAACCGACGGTGAAGCTCTCCAGTCCACACGAAGCGCGCCTTATGCCCTCCGCCCTTACCAGTGGAGCTTTCCTCAGCCATGCCGTCCATTCCGCCGCCCCCGGCTCCATCAAGCATCGATGGGTCCATGAGGCCGTCACCATCGTCCATCACGAAGGGCAGCAGCTCGCCTCCCCATGACACGCCCCTCTCCATGGGAAGCGCCTGAAGCTTTGGCATCTGAGCCAAGCTGGGGCCGGCTGCATGCGCGGCAGCCGCGTGTTGTTGCAGGCGCTGCTGGTGGTGGTGCTGGAGCTGCTGGTGCTGATGTTGCTGTTGGTGCGGCTGCCGCCAACTGGCACTCAGCGACTGCGCTAGCGCTGCAGCATTATCGCACGCACTGGCGAGCGCCGGCGCGCTCGCTCCTGTGCTAGAGGATGTGGAGGCGAAGTTGGCAAACAGAGGGACGGTGTTGCTGCCAGCTGCTGCATACCTTCCCTGCGCTGCGCTCAGGGCAGCAGCTGCGGCCTGGGCCGCATGAGTCGAGCGCCCAGCCGCTGGGTGCGATACCCCCGGCCCCGCATCACACTGAGTTGCACCGCTGCAGCTTCCGCGCGCAGCTGCGACCAGCGACTCGGCGCTGCCCCCGTCCCCAAGCTGGGGCATGAACAGGTCGAGCGCCTCCCACTCTGCTAGCTCGTCGAGCGAGACATCCACCTCCCATGAACGGCTGCGCTTGGAGGAAGCTCGCGACATCCAACAGTGTCGCGCAAGACCTGTCAGGCCGCGCGCCGCCGCAGAGCCCCGACAGAGGCGAGCCTCCGAGGCGAGCCTTAGTGTGAAGAAGTGTATTCATACCCTGCGAGGGTCGAGTCGTGGGACCCCGCTTCGATTTCGCTGACATTTTCACGGTCTTTTCGCGCTTCTCTCGCCATTCCTCATCCACGCTCCCAAGATGGACCTCATGGTCCTGCGCCGACGGCAAAGCACAATGCTGTGCGGTCTGCTCGCATTGTGCGTGCGTGAAGTGACTGCCTTGCGGGTACCGGCCGCCTCCTCCACTTCGCGGTCGGTGGTCTCAATCACCTCCGCACTCACTGCCGACTTGTCGCTCGAGTTGCTCGAGTCGCTTGAGAGCGCCGGAGAGCGAGTCGTACGGCTCGGCGCCCCGCTCTGCGTCGATGATGCGGGTGTCGTCGTGGGCGAAGCGACGTGCAGCTTGCAGGGAATCGTGGGTTGGGTGCACGTCGCTTCGGAGTTCAAAGAGCTTGTGGCGGCACGACGGGCGGGCGCCACGACCATTTGGCTGAATGAGGCAGCCGCAGCAACCTCAGGCGATCTGAATACACAGGGGTATTTTGGGACCGCGATCATTGATGACTTTGCCGATGCCATATGTGCCGACGCCTCGGAGCTCGTCGATGCAGCCACCGCGGCACGTCGCGCACGCAGCATGCGGAAGGCGAGCGCAGTGGACACTGACGACAACCGGAATAGCCGCGAGACAGATCGGGCACGCACGCCGCCGGCGGCTGCCGTGCCAGGTGGAGGCGTTGCGGCTAGCTCTGTTGCCGCAGAGGCGTCAAGCAACGATGTGCGGGCGACGACGAAGTTTTGCATCGAGTGCGGCGCGCAGCTACCTTCACGGGCGAAGTTTTGTTCGGCATGCGGTGCGACGCAGTAGTCCTCTAGTCCAGTGGATCGTGGGTGTGTCGACGTGCCGGCGCGCGGCGTGGGCCGGGTAAGCGCTTTCCCGCCAAAAGTGGGAGCGGGGTGGGGGTCGCTTGTACCGCTGAGTTCAGTTCATCGTATACGGCGCGGCCCCACGCAGCCTCGCGACACGCGACGGCCACCGAGGCCGGCGCCGGGGCCGCGACGGCGCGGCACGCCCGCCCCGTGGTCGCGTGGTCGTGGACACGCGCGCGAGGCAGCCGCGACGGAGGCCACAGGTGGCGGCGCGGAAATCGAACGCGATCGGGGACGTAGCCGCGCTAGCGCGACAAGACTCGAGAGCCGAGAGCCGAGAGGACGGGACACGTCACCACGCTCCCCGCGCGGGCCCGCGGCCGCGGCGTCGAATAATAAATTAAATATCGCAAACTCATACGATAATACCGCAACCAACGGGTCGGGTTACGTGCCAATAGCCCAAAGCCAAACTAGATATTGTTTCGCTGCGGCACGATTTTGCATCACGGAGGCGGAGCCTGCATTGTTTCGATTCGAATCGGCGGCAGGCACTGCAACACCGGGCGCCCCACGCGAACAAAAGCGAACCCCTCTTCCGTTCAGCGAGCGCCGTGGCGCGCACAGAAACTATAAGCAACGCAAACCCGTGATGTAGCGTTCGCACACCCGATTATTGTGCTTTGTGGTTATTTAAGCGCGAGGGCCATTTGGTGGTAGTGTCCCAACTTGACGCCAATTTTCATCATGATATTCTCGAGGCTGCCATTCTTCTCAAGCTTCTTCAGGAAGTCCAGGCTGTCGAAACCATTGGCATCCAACTTTTGCGACACGTCCTCAAGCGCAGCATGCGTCAAGCCGGCAGCATTCAGCATCGCCCTCACCGACTGCAGCCCACCGTCCGAGGGTGTGGCGGTTGAGGATCCAGCTGAGTGCCCCGCGGCTGACGAGCGAACGAACGTGCCCTTTGACTTAGAAGGGCCAGTGGCTGGCTGAGGTACTTCGGCATGTGCGCGCGCTGCGTGCGGGCTGTCCACCTTGGCCTTGCGCTGCCGCTTGGGCAAGGGTGTTTCTTTTTCGACGTGCTTACCAGTGAGTACCGGTAGCGACTTGGCAGTCTCCGTCCACAGCGACTTGGCAGTCTCCGTGCACGCACGCACACGGAAGCGGTAGCGCGTCTCGGGTTCCAGACCGGCGACTGTCAGCCTCGTTGGCGCATCGACCCCGATTTCCGGCGGTTGGAGATGCGCTGGCGTCCACTGCTTGACGCCCAGGCCTTCGATATACATCTCCACCTCGAACAAGTGCACTGACTTCTCATGGTAAAATCCGAGCGTCACATCTGTGCCCTTCACCTTCACGGTTTCCTGTCCGGCCTTGAGCGGGGGGACGAACCTTTGACTGATTGGGCTGAAAATCTTGACGCTCCGTTCTTCACCGTCCCAATGCGGCGCCGCCACGAGCGCCCCCTTCGCCCTCGAGCGTGTGGAGTCGGGAGGCAGCAAATCGGCCGGCCACCCCACACGTCGGCGAATACGGTCAATCAAACGCGACTCGAAGGCTGTTTTTGCGGTGATGAGCTCTTTGTCTCCATTCAGGAGGATGCTGCAATCTTCTGCCCGCTCCGGATCTGTGACGGCTTGGCCTTCTTTTGCGGCGAGCTCCAGAATGGTGGTCAAGAGCGCTCCGACGTTGGCGTATTCGATGAGCTCGCTCACAGGAACTGTGAAGAAACATCCATCGCGCACCTTTATGGTGAGATCCTTGTTCTTATCGGAGCTGACAGGCGCCTGTGCCGAGTATGACAGACTTAGACTCAACATCCGAGCACGACAAACGAGCGCGTCGACACGCACCCCAGGGCCGCGAGCGCCGCGAAGGTTATCGATGAGGATTGATCGAAGGTTCGCAGTGAATCATAGCCAATGTTTATAATTCGACACCCAAGACACCGGACCGGCGTACATACGGATGCGGTTACCATTAGACCATACGGGAAGGGGGCCACACCAGAGGAGCCGGGACATAGGTGATTTCAGTTCAGTTCAGTTCACACAGGTAAGGGTCTGCTGTCAGTTTTGTGCATCGTCGATGACGGTGTGTGAAGAACACCGTCACCAGGGACCGTCACATCGACAAGATTTCTCGATGTCAGTCTTCACTGTACACTGAAAAGACCGCGTCTTCGACTTAAAATGCTCGAAGACATGTGTGGCTCAAATATCGTCAACGACGATTGTCGATGACGAGAAGACCGACATGTTCGACTTTTTCGTCGATGCGAGGAGACAGGCCAGATAAGGGTTACAAGCAGTTCACATCCGTAGCCTCGCCTCGATCTCTAAATCCATACTGAGAGCACTACTAAGTTTCGCGAGTTACAACAAGAGAAGTGTCATACATTCTACAGATAGAAGGCATGATAGAAGGCTTATAGAAGGCAACTTTCTGTTTCACTCCTCCGGAAGAAGCACATGCACCTCCTTCAGGGCCTCCTTGTGGGCGCGCCGCCCCGGTACGGTAAACGCGTGATCAACACAGAGTGATCCGCCGGCGCCGCCGTGCGCCGACACATGCGCCGACATCCGTATCAACCGCGCGCCCACAAGTCCAAGAAGACCAAGTGGGCAGCACATGCGACATGGAGTAAGAACCCTTGATAGGAAGACTTCCTACCCTTAACGATCTGAAAAAGTCACGGAACCTCCGGGAAAGAGCTACCCCCACCCTATGCTCCAGAGGCCTAGCAAGCCCGAACGCGTCGCTTTGCAGTGTATCATGGCAGAGCCCATGAAAGGCCAATCAGACCCGCACGCCCGAACACGGCACATGTGCGCCATCCTCACGAGTTATGAGTCGAAGTTGATGCCACTGTGACGAATGCGACGCTTCTCCTCTTCCACGAAGCTGCCCTCACGACTCTGCTGGCCAGCTGCACGCTTTCGCTTCTCCCGATCTCGAAAATCTTCTTTTGTCTCCGCGTATCGCTTCTTATGACCCACTCGCTCATCGATTTTCTTCACATCGAGCAGCTCGCGTTGCGCAAGTTCACACGCTTCCTTGCGCGTGCGCTCTGCTTCGGCCTCGGCGGCCTCGGCGGCAGTTTCAGCCTCCTTGGTTTCCTTCGCTTCCTTATCGAGGCGCTTGTATGTTTCGGTATCGGTAAGATTCGTTGCGCTCTTGTAGCCAGCACGAGAAAGAGAGGCAAAATCAATCTGTGAAGGACCGGCCGTCGAGGCTGATGGTGGGTGATCTCCATTCACTTCATCGCTGTCGTCGTCCTCGCTCTCGCCCTCGTCGCACCCACCTTCAATGTAGAGGAGACTATCCATTGTCGAGTGTGAAGAATTATGAACATTGGCTGTGAAGAGGTGTGGTTGTGTTCTCTCCATTTTCATTATGAATACACACAAAAAGGTACCAGAACACAGGACTCGAAATGAATGCACATGTACATGATTTGTTCATAATCGTTTCGGTAAACAACACCACAAAATATCTAGAAAGGACGCCGGCTGATCGAGGTTTGGTTGGAGAGTGAGGCTGAGGGCCATGGGGCCATGGGCGATCTGGCAGTCCTCTCGAGCTCGACGCTCGAGAGTAAAAACTGGTGTGCGAATGTGTACGCTTGTCCGGCCATCGTCGTATGGCTGTGCATTTCCAGTGCAGCTACAGATGTTGCATTCAGATGGGTTCATAGCCAAACGTATTCGTGTCGATGCGCCGTTCATGAGGCAGCAGGTCGGGGTGCCAAAAGTTGATGAGAAGGACCACGCGGTCGCGGTCGCCCAGATGGCGCACCTCGTGCTCCCACGAGTCGTCAAAGACGAGGCACTCGCCCTCGCGCCACTCGCGCCACTCATTGCCGGCGCGAATCGAGCAGCCCGACGGCACGAGGATGCCCAGGTGCGCGGTGAGGCGTGTATTCGACGAGCCGCAGTGCGGCCGCAGGTGCGTCCCAGGATTGAGCGTCGAGAAGAGGGTCTCGCCGCCACCAGCAAAGGCGAGCTCCATCGCCGGGGCGATGCGCTCCATGATGGCAGCGGTCACCGGGCAGCGCGCGCAATTCTCCGTGTACTTGGTGCCGTTGCCAAAGAGCGGGAACTCGGTCCACTTGCCAGCGGCGACGAGCGTGTGGTCATGCGCGGCCCGCCCTCCCACGCTCATGAAGAGCTGCTGCTGGGAGGAGCGCAGCGCCTCGACCTCGGCGCGGATCGCCGCAAATTGGCTCTCGAGCAGTGAGCACCAGGGAAAGTCGGCGCGGTCGTGCCAGGGCTTAGAGGCGAGCTGGGGCACGAGGTGCGGCGGCCGCTGCATCGGGTGTCTCCACAACCCAGCAGCGACGCCCAGGTGCGCCATCTTCTCGAGCCGCTCTCGCCCCTTGCGGTCGGCCGGAGGCAGCAGCTGCAGGCAGTGGATCCCGTTGATGAGCGCCCCGCGATGCGTGGCTTCGAGGCGCAGCGCGGCCTCAAACGCCGCCGCCGCCTCGCTATAGACGGCTTGCTGCATCTGCACCACTCCCAGCTGGTACTGCATCTCCGCGAGGTCGGGCTGCAGCCCGGCCGCAAGCTTTGCATGCTCGAGCGCCTGCTTGAGATCCGCCGGTTTGCCACGCCTCATGAGCCCGCGGATGAGGTTGTTGCGCGCCGCGTGCAGCAGCGGCAGCTGCTTGAGCGCGCGCTCGTAGTGGCCACACGCGGCTGCCTCACCTTCGAGCTGGCCCGTGGCGACGCCCAGATAAAAGAGGGTGATAGGCGCGTCCTCTTCCGCGAGCTCCTGGAGCAGCGCGCGTGCCTCTGCCGCCGCTCCCGACTGCAGCAGCCTTGGGATCTTGGCCTCAAGCTCTGCTGAGTTGCCCCACCATGATTTGGGTGGGTGGCTCAGCATCGGAGGGCTCGGCGGGCTCGCAGCCTTGGGCCTGGGCTTATCAGCATCAAACCTGCCGCAGTTTTGTGCAGCGGTCACATGCACGATGGCTGCTGCCGCCGCCTCCGCGGCCGAGCATGCAGGTGCAGTCCGCGCAGCCACCTCAGGAGCTGCACCCCACGGACCCTTCTGGATCCTGTGAGCGCGAGTGCGGCCGTGAGACGACGGCGGCGGCGGCTGCACGAGCCGAGAGGGAGGCGAGGCCAGTTGTCCGCCAGGCCGATATCGCCATGACGCACTCGCGCGAATCGAGCTCGTCTGCATAACTAACACTCACGGCCGTTGGCCATTGAATTCAGACATGAACGCCAAGCCACCGCAGCACAAGTTCGGCCGTGCCAAATTAGGCAGTTCCAACGAGTTGCTCATCGCTTCTTGTGTCGAGGGCTCCGCGTCGATTGAGTCTCCCATTTGAATGCCGTGAAAAGCCCCGATCCAAGACAACATGGACCCCACTCCCGCCAACTCGCCCTCTCCCAAAGGCAGCACGCTGCGCCAACGCCGGGCGACCTCGGCTCAGAAGGACCGTCAGCAGCTCGAGCTCCAGATTTCCTCTGCGTCTCTGTCTGCCGTGCCTACAGCCGTGCAGTACGTGCAGCAGTTTGCGCCGCTGCTTGTGCGTGCGGCGGAGTTGATAGCGCACGTCGGCCCCGTGTACTTTCGTGCGGCGGCGTTCGCCGCATCCGTGTACCAAACACTCCCGCTCGACGTGTTGCAAGCGCTGCTCGGCCTTGGGCTGTGCTTCTTTGGCGGATCATACTATGCCAGCATTGCAGCTGTGGAGGCCTTCATGATGGTCGGCGGGTCGACGACCCGAGCGGCCCTAGAAGACATTTACGATGACGTTCTGCTCATCCAGGAGGCGCATGAGCGCGATGAACAGCAACAGGCGGCCGCGCGCGAGCGGCACGTCTCGGGCTTGAAGCCAGCCGAGCTCGTGCAGCGCAAGGTGCGCGTCGCCGTGCTAGCCGTTCGCGACCCAGAGAAGCTCTCGCAAGCCATCGGTGGCCTCTACGCTGGCTGGATCGCCGTCCAGGGGACGTTGCGCCTCGAGTTCGCCAAGACGATCACCCTCGGCGTCTCGATCGCAGCCATGCTCGATCGGCCGGCACTCCGGTATGGGCTGCCCGTCCTCGCGCATGCCCTCCCCAAGGAATTCCACAGGTGGCTGCCGACGGTGATCCGAACAGTCTGCAAGCTGGCCGCCGTGATGGTCGCGTGGTGGCTCGCCGTCGCAATCGCTGCCTTCCAGTCGGCCCTCCGCGGCGGCCTTATGTGCTCGCGAGCCCTCCTGCGCTGGGCGAATGCTAAGGGCATCGTCGCATTCACGCCCGAGGACAGCACGCTCGATGAGGGGCTCGGCTATGCGCTCTGCGCCCTCGGCTTCTACACGCAGTGGGTGTGGGGCTTCTCCATGCCGTTCCCGTTCAACATCGTCCTCATGCCCTTCACACTGGTCGAATGGTACCTTCGCTGGTCCATCACGTCAACACCGTGACCCTCGCCCGAGCGGACTTGCGCGCCGCGCCGTGGCGCCGACGCGTCAACGAGGGAGGGGGAGAGGGCGCGCGCCGCGGCGGGCCTCTGCCGCCTATGTGCGGTGTGCAGCTGGTGTCGCGCCTGTTGGGTGCTCGCGTCGGCGTCCGTCCCGCCGTACTTTTTCGATTCTCGTGTGACGTCTATCGACAACGGACCGAAGTCGTGATCTGCGGCTGATGCGGTCCCGCGACTACGTTTTTGATATTTGTCGTCCGGACACCTCCCCGCGCTCAGACACACCGCGGCGCGTACAATTTGCCGCAGTACCACGCTCGGCTGAGTCGCTGTGCCCCCTCACCCGGTCCCGAGCCCCGTACCGAAAACAACACCGCCGGTGGAACCGGCCGGACCCGCGTCGATCGGCCTGTGCATGTACTTCCCGTCACGACGCACAGCCGTGCTCATTTCGGGGGCTCGCGGTCGCCCGCGGCGCTCTCGACCCACGCACGCGCCTTCTCCTTCACGTGCGCGACGAGCTGCGCATCGCCCGACTCGCGTGCGTACTTGAGGTACCGCGAGAAGAAATACTTCATCTTCTTCGACGAGAGGCGAAGCGAGGTGACACGTTCGAACAGTCGGCGGGTCGACTCGGGCTCTGCCTGGCGCAGCTGCATGTCGATATAGATGGACCACACGTCCACGCGCTTTGGGTAGTTGGCCAACACCCCGTCAAAGACGGTGCGACCGCGCTCGGGCAGCCCATAGCGGAACTCGAGCTGCGCAAACTTGGAGATGACCTCCACGTGGCTGGCCCGCGGGAGCGCGTCGACGGCGCGCTGCAGGATGGCCTTGGCTTGCGCCGGCACCCCGCGCGCCATCAGAGCGGTCATCCATGCGATCCAAACATCGGAGTGCGGGCGGAACTTTTTGGCAGCGACCTCGAAAGCCGCGTCGGCGAGCAGCGCGTCGCCAGCCCGTTCGTGCATGGAGGCGACGTGCAGGTAGACCTGCTTGGGATCGCAGCCCTGCAGCGCACGCGCCACAGCCGCGGCGAGCGTCTCCTCGTCGCCGTGGGCCTTCTCAAGGTTGAGGAGCGCGGCATGGATGTTGAAGCGCTCCTTGTGCTCGGTGAGCGCAATCGTGCGCAGCGCGCGCTCGCCTACCTGACGCGCCCTCTCGATCTCCGTCAGGTTGAGCTGGAAGGAGATGTAACGCATCCACATGTACGACGAGTTGGGCGAGCCGAGGAGCAGCCTCTCAAAGTCCTCAGCCGAACGTGGCGCACTCCCGAGCTCCGCCTCGCGCGCGGCGATTGCAGCCTCCTCGTCCCTCGCCGCCGCGGCCTCCTGCGCCCGCCGGCCTTTGCGACTTGTCTGTCCGCCCGCTGGTTCCATCTCCGCCTCAACTGCCCCATCAAGCAGGCTTGGCTGTTCGGCGCTCATCTTGGCGCTCCGGTCGTCGTCCCACACGAAGCTGGCGGACAAGGCGGGCGCTACATGTGGCACGGGCACCGCGGTCGCGGCGACGCCATTCGCGGCAGCTCGCTTAGCCAAAAGAGCGAGCAAGTCTTCCCCATAGGGGTTCGTCCCCTCCTCCTCCTCCTCCTCCTCCTCCTCTTCCTCCGGTTCCGCCTGGTCCTCCTCCTCGTCCTCCTCCTCCTCGTCCTCCTCGCCATCGCCTTCGCCTTCGTCGTCGTCGTCGTCGTCCATATCGCCGACCTCTTCCTCCTCGCCCTCCTCCTCGTCCTCGTCTTCGTCCTCGTCCTCGTCTTCGTCCTCGTCCTCGTCCTCGCCCTCGCCCTCGCCCTCGCCCTCCTCATCCTCCTCGTCTTCGTGTTCGTCCTCGTCGTCCACTTTCGTCGCCTTCCGGCGGCGCAGCTCTTCCCGCACCAATACCGCGTCGTCCTCGTCGCCCTCAAGTTCGTCAAGGCGCGAGCGACGCATGGAGCCTGAGACTTGCTTCTTCTCGGGGTTGACTTTGAGGATGGCCACCTTCACGGCTGTGCCGAGCGGGAAGGCCTCGCTCAAGTTACCCACCTTTCGGTCTGACACCTCTGTCTTGTGGCACAGCGCGTCTATCGTCGAACCATCCAGCCTTACGAAGATGCCGAACTCCGTAACCGACTTGACCTTTCCAATGGCCACCATGCCCGCGTGCAGCGCGTCAAAGGTGAGCGACGCCTCGGGCTCCAGATACGCACCGCCCTCGACGTCAGAGCGGCGCAGCGAGAGAGGCAGCGCGCCGCGGGTGACTCCCTTGCGAGGGAGCGCCCGAGCCACCACAAGCGAGCCGACGGGCACGAGCTCGCTCACGGCCTCCACCTTGACGAACTCGTCCGACAGATGGCGCAGCCCGACAAAACCGTCCACGGTGCGCGAGAGGCTGACGAAGCAGCCCTTGGCCGAGATGGCCTTGACGTAACCGCGCACGAGCTCGCCCTCCTCCACCTGCCCCGCGTCCTTGACGCGCTCATGCCCGTCGCGCTTCTTCTTGCCGCTGGCTGCCAGGGCCGCGGCCACGGCGGCCGAACGCAGCGAGACCTCGATCCCACTGCCGCCCCCATTGCCGGTGGCGCCGGCCTCGGGCACCGCCAGCACCACCGCACGTACAAACTGGCCCGGCTCGAAAGAGCTCAGTGGCTCAGCCACCCATTCGTCGCAAATCTCCGTCGCGTGTGCGCGGCCGTAGAGCGCAGCACCAAGCTGCACGTCGAGCCCGCGACCAGGACGCGCCCGAACGATCTTGGCGGGGACTACTGCACCAACCGCCAGCTCGCCCGCAGCTGCGCTGGCCGTGGTTGCGGCCACTCCCTTTTTCGAGGCTGTCTTGCTCGAGGTGGCGGGCAGTGGAGCAGCGGCCGCACCTAGCCGAAGCGAGAGATCGAGCTGGATACCCCCGCCATCGTCGCGCGGCGAGCCCGTGCCCAGCACGCGCACCGTGACGGCCATGCCGACGCGAAAGTGTTTGGCCAGACGGGTCAGGACCTTCGGGTCGTCGGAGGCCTCGATCGCGACGACGCGACCAGTGGCGGCATAGCTCAGGCACACCCACACGGCCTCCGCGCTGACGTCGCGCACCCAGCCCGGGTGGATTTGCCCCGCCGCGAGGCTGCTCATCGAGACGCGTGGCACCGGCATCGATCCTCTCGGCGCGCCGAGCTCTGCTGGGCGCATGCTCAGCTCCACAGAGCCCCCTGCCCGGCCGACGACCACGACGTGGATAGGCTCGTCAGGCACGGTCGTGGGCAGCACGGCGTCACGCCCCACGTCGGCAAGCTCGGTCATATGGATGCGGCCGCGGACAGCGCCCTTCCGATCCAGCCGGCACACGAGCTGCCCGTGATCGCCGAGCGCCACCGCCGTCGCGAGGCTGTGCCTACCCTCAACGGCCTCCTCTAGCCGACTTGTCCAGCTCACATCGCCCTCCGCTTCCGCCTCCGCCGCACCGGGCCGCTCCTTGCGCTTCTTAGCAGGCTGGTCGGCCGTGAGCTTGTCGGTGGTCTCCTTTTTGCCCGCAGCCGCGCGGTTGAGCAGCGCGCCGGCGGGGCGTGAGGCGGCTTCCTCGGCAGAAAGGAGCGTTAGGAGCATCTTGCGCTGCGCGGGGTCGCACGAGATGACCGTGCACGAGACGACCTGCCCCTCGCGATAACACGCCGTTGGCTCGCTCTCCCAGAGTGCGCCGAAACGAGCCTTGAGCTCCGAGCCACGCACAATGCCGCTGACGCCACCGAGCAGCCGGATGGTGATCGAGCGCGGCCGCAGAGCAGCAACCACGCCGTGCGTCGTGAGGCCGGGCGTCGCGTCTTCATAGCGGGTGACGCGCGGGAGCGTCGAGGTCACGAGCGCCGTCTTGAGCGAGAGGACGAGCTTCTCGCGCAACGGCTCACTCTCGAGCACGAGGCACTGCACCGCCTGCCCCGTACTGAACTTTTCCTGAGGCCGCTGCAGCCGCCGCTCGGTCAGGTGCGCCGCGCCGCACGTGCCGTACACGCCGCGGCCGAGGCGCACGCGTGCGCCACGCGCGTCGATGCGGGCAATCGTCCCTTTGAGCACGTGCCCCACCGCCACCTGCTCGTACCGCAGCCACGTCTGTGAGAGAGCCGAGGGGCGCAGGCTCACCTCGAGGAGCCCCTCGAGCCACCGAATGCCCATGACGACGCCGCGATGGCGCGCACCCACCTTGAGCTGGCGCAGTGCATCCGCGGCCTTCTGGCGCGGCTGCAGGTCGAGCTGGCTCCTGGCCACCCAGGCGCCACCGATGAGTGTGCCGCTCGCCCCTTCGCCCATCTCCTCTGTCGCGGTCGCAGAGCGCGCCTTCTTCCGGCTCCTACCGGTGTCGTCATCCGCAGCTCCATCGCCCGAGACGACGCCCGAAGTGTCCGACTCGGCCTGGGCTACGATGAGTGCCCCGCCTGGACAGACGATGCAGGTCGTGGTTTGCACGAGCGATCCCAGAGGCCGCGGCGGCGTGTACGGGATACACGCGACCAGCGACGGCACCAGCGAGAGGCCAACGGCCTTGTGTGCTGGCAGCACCCAGAGCAGGCGCGCACTGACCTTCGCGCCGACTGTGAAGCGTTTGGCCCATTGGGGCGACGTCATGGGCATGGCCACCCCGAGCGCATCGCACGCGACGGTGCCTTCAAAGTAGCCGCAGAAGACGAGCCGCAGCCCGTCGGCGAGGAAGCCCGCAATCTGCGCGCTCACCACCATGCCCGGTTGCAGCGCCTCGAAGCGCAACGCAGTGTCCTGAGGCAGCGGCAGCGGCGGCGCACCGGCACCCACCGAGGCCAGTTGCACCGGCTTGCGCGGCTGCTGCACGCCGCCGCTCACCACGCTGCACAGGTACGGTCGCCAGCGCGCCGCGGAAGCGGTCGGGTCGGCGGCAGCACTACCGCCGCCGGCCGCCAACCCTTCCGATGGCACTCTCTCCGGCGGCACCCACTTCGTCTTATGCAGAAACCCGCCGGCCTGGGAGGTCGTGTGCATCACGAAGCCGTACTCTTCGCTCGAGCGCATCGTTGCCCATAGCACGCATCCCCGATGCAGCCGCGGCGTCTGCGCGAGAGCCGCCTTCTGCACGATGGAGAGCCGTAACGTGAGCTCTACAGGTGGAAGTCCGTGCTCTGGCGTTGGAGTCGCGCCCACTCGCGAGCTGAGTGGGAGCACAGCACAGCACAGCACCTCGCCGCGCCGGAAAATGCGTCGCAGGTCAGGCGGCGTGAAGCCCGCGCCTTCCTGCTCGTCCTCGTCCACGGTCATGGCCGCATGAAGCTCGTCGCTCACCTCGCTGCGGTTGATGCGCCCTGTGTGCCGGTTGGGAAGCTGCAGGAGCAGACGGTCGGAGCTCACCTCGCTCACGGCACCGAGCACGCGCATGCCCGTGACGAAGTCCTGGCGCTTCAGCCCTCGCGCGCGCACAAGCTCCGCCGTGGAGCTCGTGCCGCCACCAGCTCGGCGCTCGGCAACGCCAGCAGCCTCATCATCGTTGGTTGGAGCCGCCTCGCTGAAGAGGACATCCTGGTGCGCCTGCTGCACGACCGCCTTGTACTCCAAGGGAGTGAGATCCGTGCCGCCGCCGCGAGGAAAGGGCGCCGCCTCATCAGTCTCCCAGCTGCTTGCAGCAGCGGAGGACAAGGCGGAGGGTGCGGATGCAGCGTTGGCTTTGCCGAGGGTCCGGCGGAGCTCGCGGCTGAGGGCGCCGTCGTCGGCCGGCGCTCGCTTGGCGGCCTCGTGGGTACGCCGAGCTTTCGGTGCGGCTGTGGACGTGCTCGAGCTCGAGCGCTTCACCATGACGAGAACCCCGACAGTCGACGTCGCCGTGTGACGCGTTTCGGCTGAGGATGCCTATCGCAGAAAGACACGGTACAGTGAGTCTCCGCGACATTGCGACGGGGGGGGGAGGGGG
>ENA-UOXG01000239-UOXG01000239.1-mixed-culture-metagenome-genome-assembly--contig:-NODE-239-length-35518-cov-44.667654_pt1 | contig 35518 bp, 19 predicted proteins | sample MGYA00238159_ERZ761634 | MGnify/ENA primary metagenome ERZ761634 (study PRJEB28908, sample SAMN08776845) | mixed culture metagenome | isolation source: Freshwater growth medium | place: USA... | reverse complement strand
GGACGCACTTCTGCTTCCGCGGGCTGTGGGAAGACGAGATGTTTGCTCGTCAGCTGCAGACCGGGGGGACCGGGACACAACCCACAACTGAACACCTGCGGAACCATATCCGGAAACTGACGAGCAAACATCTCGACTGGGAGAGTGGGACGTGGGAGTTTGGTGATGGTGTTGTCTGTTGAGAATGAGATGCACAACGATGGAAGAGACCAAGAGTGGTACTGTAAGAGTCTGTTTTCCTCTCGGTGAACGTCCGTGATCACGCCGCGACGCCGGCAGAGCGCTCGCTGCGTCTTCTCAGTCAATGGTCTTCTCGATTGTTGCACGCTTCGGTGACCGGCGGAGACAGTAACTATGGACGACGGGCGACAGGTATTCCAGCAGTCTTCGAGGGCCGCCAGCCGTTCGCACAGCATGGGCGCCCCGCATAGTGCAGCGCCGTGCGCAGCCGCAAGCAGAAGGAGCCACACGAGCTTGGCGAGGTCTGTAGCGCTCTCATCAGCCACCGCTTTTTGGCGAGCGCCGTTTCGAGCGCGCCGTGGCGGCATTCGCGCCAGACAGGCGCCAGGAAGCGGCACTGGCCTGTACGCGCGCGATGGACCGCCAGCGGCGCCAGATCGCGCCGAATGCGAAGCAGAAGGCGCTCGCGCAGCTCGCCTCCCTCAAGCAGAATGGCATCAAGCGCTCTGACCAATTTCAGGTGCGGGCGGCGCACTCTCGCCTCGCGCACGCCGCTGCCAGCAGGATTGCCTAACTCAGCTGCCTACCGCGCCATCCAATAGGTCCAAGTCGAAGACGACGTGTACGACGACGTGGACGAGGACAAGTACCAGGAGCTCGTGAGCAAGCGCCGCGAGGATAACTTTATTGAGGACGACGGTGCGTGCGCCCTATCACAGGCCGTGGCCGCGCGGTGCCGCCGCCGCCGCCGCCGCCATCTGTCGCTGACCTGGGCTTGCCCTCACCACCGCGCACAGACGGCAACGGGTACGTCGATTTCGGGCAGGACGACTTTGACGACGCCGAGTACTCGGGCGACGAGGAGCCACTCAATAAGCGTGCCAAGGGCGCTGAGGAGGGCGCCGAGCGCAAGCGCGGCGTCTTCAACAACCTTGCGGCTAGGAAGAAGAAGACGGCGACGGAGCGCGTGTCGTCCATGTTCCTCGGTGCGGGGCGCGACGTCATCGGCCCCTCCAAAGCGCTTGGCGGCGCCAAGAAGACCGACGCGAACGACGATGCTCTACTCGAGGGCCTCATCGGCGAGATTGAGCACGATCCGATGGGGATCGGCATCAAGCGCCCGGCCGCCAAGCGCACCGCCGCCGCGTCGGCGGTGTCGGCCGCGCGCCCGGCGATGCCGCAATACAAGCCGAATTCGATGCTCCCGCTCGGCCGCCCCGCCGCGCCCGCGGAGAGCGGCGCCTCTACGCATGACGACTACCGGCGCGCCCCCCCTCGCCTCTCCGCCGCTGATCTGTGCGAGGATTTTGTTGGAGACGGCGGCGGTCCTGGCGCGTCCGCGGCCGACGCGGCGGTCAAGATGGAGGACGTAGCAGCTGCCGAAGACTTTGGCGCACCCGCCGAAGACTTTGGCGCCCCCGCCGCCGACGAGGCCGACGACATGGGCGACGGCATCAAGCGCGTGGTGCCCTGGGCACGCAAGGAGGCAGCGAGCACAGGGCTCGATTGGTTTGCCGTCGTCGAGGACGAGTCGGGCGCCTCCTCGCAGGAGGTGGCGTCGCAGCCGTCTGCCGGATCGGCCGTCGCGGGCGCCGACGGCCAGATGCCGCCGACGGAAGAGGACGGCTCGATCCGCATGTACTGGATCGACGCGTATGAAGATCAGCTCAACGCGCCCGGGACTGTCTATCTCTTCGGCAAGGTGAAGCTTGCCGACGGCAAGGGGTTCGCCTCGTGCTGCGTCTCGCTCAAGGGGCTCGAGCGCAACTTGTTCGTGCGCCCGCGCCAGCACGCGCTCGTGGGCGATGAGGAGTGCGGTGAGCCAGTCGAGTTCCTGCAGGTGTGGCAGGAGGTGCAAGCGCTGTGCAAGGCGAACCGCATCACGCGCTTCGGGTGCAAGAAGGTCGAGCGCTCGTACGCCTTCGAGGAGGCCGAAGTGCCACACGGCACTTCCTCGTACCTCAAGCTGGCCTACTCGGCCGAGTTGCCCGCGCTGCCCTGCGACGCATCGGGCACGTACTTCTCGCGCATCTTCGGCACGTCGACCTCGGCACTCGAGCTGCTCTTGCTCAAACGGCGCATCATGGGGCCTTGCTGGCTCAAGCTTGACGGCGCCGCGCCCGCGCTCTCATCGTCCACGTGGTGCAAGTTCGAGCTCACGCTGCCCGGAGGCAAAAAGTGTCTCTCGCCGCTCGCCGACCCGCCGCCCTCGCCGCCGCTCGTGATCGCGTCGCTGCACATCCAGACGATGCTCAACGCGAAGCACGCACCCGAGGTGCTCCTCGCGTCAGTCATCTCCCACACATCCGTCTCGTGCGACGGAGCCACAGCCAACCCAACGGCCCTCACGAGCTTCTCCGTCGTTCGCAAGCCTGACGGCCGTTCGTACCCCTGGGACTTGCAGCGCACCGTGCAGGCAGACAAGAAGCTCAAGCTCGAGATCTGTGCGACCGAGCGCGCCCTGCTCAACTACCTGGTCGCGCGGCTCCACTCGCTCGACGCGGACGTGCTTGTCGGGCACAACATCGCCGCGCATGACCTCTCCGTGCTGCTCCAGCGGCTCAATGCGTGCAAGATCGCGCAGTGGTCCAAAGTGGGCCGCATGCGCATCAAGACCATGCCGCGGCTCAGCGGCACCAACTCGGCCTTCTCGGGGGGCAACTGGGCTGAATGGTCCGTGATCGCGGGCCGGCTCATGTGCGACACGTACCTGTCGGCGCGCGAGCTGCTCCCCTCGCAGCGGTCGTATAGCCTGCGTGAGCTCGCGCGCGCGCAGCTCGGGGCCGACAAGCGAGAGATCGACCCGGCGCAGGTGCTCTCGATGTTCGAGGAGACGAGCCAACTCCTCTCGTTAGTGCGCTGCACCGAGAACGACGCCTTCCTTTCGCTGCAGCTCATGTTCAAGATGATGGTGCTGCCGCTCACGAAGCAGCTCACCAACCTCGCGGGCAACCTGTGGACCAAATCGCTGCAGGGCAAGCGTGCCGAGCGCATCGAGTACCTGCTGCTGCACGAGTTCCACAAGCTCAAGTACCTCAAGCCTGATAAAGAGACGTACAAGACGCGCCAGCTCAAGAAGAGCAAAGCGAAGGCCAAGGACGTCGCCGACAAGGGCGGCGCGGACGAGGAGGAGGAGGATGGCCCGCCGCCGCCGGATGTCGTCGAGGCCGACGACGACGACGACGGCGGCCGGCGCGGCTTTGGCCAGTCGGGGCGCAAGAAGGCCGCGTACGCGGGTGGCCTCGTCCTCGAGCCGAAGCGCGGCTTCTACGACAAGTTCGTGCTGCTCCTCGACTTCAACTCGCTCTACCCGTCGATCGTGCAGGAGTACAACATCTGCTTCACGACGGTCGAGCGCCCCAAAGCGGATGTGGAAGGCAACATGCCGCTTGCCGAGCTGCCCACCGGCTCGAAGGAGACGGGCGTGCTGCCGCGCGTGATCGGCATGCTCGTGGCGCGCCGTCGCGAGGTCAAGGCGCTGCTCAAGGCGGAGAAGGACCCTCAGCGCAAGACGCAGCTCGACATTCGGCAGAAGGCCCTCAAGATCATGGCCAACTCCATGTACGGCTGCCTCGGCTTCAGCGGCTCGCGCTTCTACTGCCGTGCGCTCGCCGAGCTCATCACGTCGCGTGGCCGTGACGCGCTGATGCATGCAGTCGAGATGGCGGGCAACAACAACCTCGAGGTCATCTACGGCGACACCGACTCGATCATGGTGCATTCGAACACGAACGACCTGCCCGCGGCGCGAAAGATGGCGGACCTACTCAAGCGTGAGGTGAACAAGCACTACCGGCACATGGAGATCGACATCGACGGCGTCATGGCGTCGATGCTGCTGCTCAAGAAGAAGAAGTACGCGGCGCTCATGGTCGAGGAGAAGGACGGACAGCTCGTGACGACGCGGGAGACCAAGGGACTCGACCTCGTGCGCCGTGATTGGTGCACGCTCTCCCGCACCGCGGGCTCGGTCGTGCTCGACTTTATACTGAGCGGCAAGGCGCGTGAGGAGCTCGTGAGCGAGATACTGCAGTACCTGCGCGGGGTCGCGGCCCAGATTGAGAAGAACGAGCTCGGCATCGAGCAGTACATCATCACCAAGGCGCTCACGAAGGCGCCCCACGACTACCCCGACGGCAAGAACCAGCCGCACGTGCACGTGGCCAAGGCGATGCTCGAGCAAGGCCTGGTCGTCGCGCCCGGCGACGTCATCGAGTACGTCGTGTGCGTGGACCAGTCCAAGTCGAGCGTCGCCGAGCGCGCGTACCATCCGAAGACGGTGCTCAAGGCGGAGGGCATGCTCCAGATCGACACGCAGTGGTACCTCGCGCAGCAGCTGCACCCACCCATATGGCGTCTGTGCGAGCCCATCGACGGCCTCGACTCGGCGCAGGTGGCCGAGGCGCTTGGCCTCGACGGCTCCAAGTTTCAGGTCTACTCGGCCGCCGGTGAGCGCGATGACTTCGCACACCTCGGCGGCGCCTCGAATGAGTTGTCCAAGTTCACGGACGCCAAGCCGCTCTCGGTCAAGTGCCTCAAGTGCAAGCAGACCCACCCGTTCCGTGGGCTGCTCGGGCAGGGCGCCGTCTCGGGCGCCGTCGCCGTGAGCGGCGAGTGGCTCGGCGCGCGCGCGCTCTCCTGCTCGGGCTGCTCGACGCCGTACGGGCGCACGCAGCTCCAGAATGCGCTCACGCTCGCGACGCGGCGAGAGCTGACCTCCTACTACACGGCCAAGCTGCAGTGCGACGAGCCCTCGTGCCGAGAGCAGTCCAAGGGACTCTCGACGCACGTGGCGCATGACGAGGCGGGCATGCCTCTCTTCCCCGCCTGCACCGTGCCGCGCTGCAAGGGGCGCATGCTCAAGACGTACAGTGACAAGCAGCTGCACACCCAGATGCTCTTCTTCAAATCCCTCTTCGATACCAAGTGGGCGACGACCAAGATCGAGGCGGACAACAAGCGTCGCCACGACAAGCTGGCCATCACGCCTCTGAGCGTGGACGAGAAGGCGGTGTTCACCGAGCTCGACGCCCAAGCGTCCCGCGCGCTCCAGCACTCCGCCTTCGATCGGGTCGACTTAAGGGCTCTCTTCTCTTTCGGAGGCTTCAGCGGCCCTTCGGCGGCGATGGCCGGCTCTCCCGAGCGTGCATGAGCGCGCGCGCGCGACGGGGCGCAGCAGGGTGGTGCGCGCAGAAGGAGCTGGCAGGGTGGAGGTGATGGGGCGGCGGCGGCGGCGGCGGCGGCTGGCGCGTGCGCGCGAGTCGAGGAGGGCATGGTCGCGGGAAAGGCGGTTGCATGAGTGGCGAACGTACGCACAGCAGGTGGAAGCCCTGGACGCTATGAACTATGTGGCGCCGGCGGTCAGCCGGGATGGGTGGCGATGGCACAGCTGTGCCAAAGTTCGAAGGGTGACATCCGGCAGAAGAGACGCCACAGTCTGCGCTGAGCGGGGGAGAAGAGAGACGGAATGTTTTGAACGTCTACATGTGAACTCTGGACGTGCAAATGTTTGCCCGTGAAAAAGGATCAAGTTCTCGTCCCAAAAAGGGTTTGTGACTTGACGCTTTGGTTTGGTGCAAGGTTTGGATGCAAGGTTTCGCGCGGCTTTTGGAGACCCCGCGCCGGTTGTCCCACGAATGTCGCCGACGGCTAAACATGAGCGCGATACTGCGCCATTTCTGAGCACCGAGGGGCAGCCAGTGAAGGGCTCCGTCGAAGCCGGGACCGCCGTGCTCGCAAACACCATTCTTGGCGCGGGCATGCTCGGGCTCCCGTTTGCCTTTGCATCGTGCGGCTTCGCCCTGGGCCCGTTGATGCTGATGCTCTTTGCCACGTGCTCGATGTCCGCACTCATCCTGCTCTCGAGGTGCGCCGACAAGGTTGGCCGCGAACAATTCCCGATCTTTTACGACGTCGCCTCTTTGGCTGGCAACAAGCTTGGCTTGACCAATGTGGGCACCGTCATTGACTGCTTTGTCGCCATCAAGTGCTTGGGCGTGGCAACCTCGTACCTGATTGTCGTCGGCGATTCGATCCCCAAGGCGCTCGAATCCTTCGGCGTGGTGGGCATGTTGCTCAACCGTACCGTATGGAGTCTCTGGGCCCTGTGCATCGGCGGCTCACTCGCGTGTATGAAAGACATCAGTTCCTTGAAGCCCTTCTCGCTGATCGCGCTCTCCTGCGTGCTGTGCATCGTCTTCTTGATCACGCTCTTCGCGTTCAAGGTATTCGACCCTTGCGCCGATCACATTCTGCCCGAGGATGGCCCGTGCAGGGGCAAGATCGAGCTGGTGACGGAGCCGATCACGATCATCCGCGCCCTCCCTTTGTTTGTCTTCTCGTACACGTGCCACCAGAACATCTTCGAGATTGGGAATGACCTGCACCGCGCGGCCTCCGATGGCAAATTCGTGCCCGATCCTCAGGGCAAGAATCCCGACAAGATCATCCGGATCGTTTTCCAGGCGGTCGGCCTGGCGTTCTGCGTGTACATGGTGCTGGGCAGTGCAGGGTACTACACCTTTGGCAACCTCGTGACCAAGAACGTGCTCGTCTCGTACCCAGAGAGCTATGTGGTCGCCGTGGCTCGCATTGCCATCTCGCTCGTCGTCACCGCGTGCTACCCGCTGCAGGCCCACCCGGCCCGCAAGTGTCTGACCACGATTGTTGGGGTCGCGCGTGGTGCCCAAGGGACGCTGCTCGAGGACCTCAAGAACCCGAACACGCCCGAGGGCGAGAAGCTGATGCGCTGGATCACGAGTTTCGTCATCCTGTTCACGGGCTGCGTAGCGATCGCGGTTCATGACCTTGGCCTGGTGCTCTCGGTGGTCGGCGCGACGGGATCGACGATGATCTCTTACATTGTGCCTGGCGCCTCCTCCTTCATTCTCTTGGAGGGACCGCAGCGTTGGGTCGGGCTAGCGCTGCTCTGCATCGGTACGCCCTTCCCGCACCCGTGCCCTGCCACTCTCTTCTCTCACCTCCTTCGCCCTCTCATCGCGTGCTCTCTCCACTCGTGCGCGCGCGTACTCCATGCCTCCCATGCCTCCCCTTGCCGTAAAGAACCTCCTCCACACCTCTCCCCTCATCGTAGGGTCCGTCATGATGCCCGTCTCGCTCTACCTCATCTTTTTTGGCGCCGGCATTGGCCACTGAGAGGCCCCAACGTGCGATTCACAGTGGCCAATTCACAGAGGCCCAAACGTACGCACGGCCCCGGTACCCAACGTGCGATTCACTTTCGCCACAGGCATGGTCGGCAGCACGTGGACCGCCCCTGATCCCTGTCGCCTTGTCCTCCCTCGGGGATCGGATCGCTTTGACCGAAGGCGGCAGCCCGAGACGCTCCTCCATATTAGGCCACTCGGACCCGAGAAGCTCCCGACGCCCCGATCGGAAGCTCGAGTCTCGAGTTGCCTAATTTGGATAATATGGAGTCTCAAGGAATGTTTGGCCCCGCGGAGACATTTTCTAGCGGCACCGTCGGCGGCTGCCGTCCACCTTGTAGAGAAGTGACAAGTGTGTGCTCCATGTGGTGTGCTCCAACGCTCCCGGAAGCGAGAACCGATCGTGGTTGGCCCGTGAGCGTTCGACCCTGGTCGTGGAAAGAGAGGGGTGCTGTGCTGTGCAGAAAAGGGGGCGTGGCTCCCTGTTGGACTCTCACAAGAGCACATCACGGTATCGGTCTTGACATACATTGACGGACCCACCCTTGTGGCCACACCAGACGGTGGGGGGTGCGGGCGGTCTGCGCACTGCGGACTCCGACCGGGTAAGACCGGCGTATACAGAACCTATACAAGGCTTCCAAACGTCAAAAGCTCGACGTCAAAAGCTCGATGACCCCCAGGCCCTTTTATCTCCTCACTGGTACTTGATAAGCCTCGGGGTCCACTAGACCCGTTCACAATGCATACCCTCCGGCTGCCCTGTGAACGCGGGTCTTATGGCGGGTCGTAGGGTCAAGGGTGCTAGAGCGGGGAGAGGCCACGTCATTCCGCAATGGCCAGTCCCTCCAGCAGCGTCCACGCTCTGGGCTCTCGCGACTGGGCCCTCCCAAATGTCTCTTTCCATAGGCAACACTTGGACGCACTGCTGGCGGCTCACGTTGGTGCATATCGGACTGCGCTGCCCTTTCCGCACACGGTGATTGAGTCGCTGATGCCCCTGGAGGTGGTGCGCGCAGTGGCCTCTGAGATCCCCGAGCAAATGCTGCAATCAGGCTGCGTCCCAGGAGCCGCCGTGTGCTATCGCAAGAAGAATGTGCATTTCCGCAAGAGCGAGATCCACCATAATAGCATGGGCATGCACACACGAGCACTCTTCGCCGCGCTGCGCTCCAGAGTCTTTGTCAAGTTCCTTGAGCGTCTATCGGGCATTCGGCCGCTCATCCCGGATCCAGGCTACCAGGGCAGCGGAGTTCATCTCACGGGATCCGGCGGGATCCTCAAGGTGCATCACGACTTCAACTTCATGCTCTGCCGCCGGTTGGATGAGGCCGACGGTGGAGGAAGCCGCTACGGCGACTGCAAGAGGGGTGCTAACATGAACAGTGATGGCCGATCACACCGGCTGCACCGCCGCGTCAATGTATTCTTCTACCTGAACGATGATTGGCCCGACCACTACAATGGGCACCTCGAGCTCTGGGCTCGAAACATGTCCACGTGTCACAAACGAATCCTGCCCTCCTTCGGGCGTTTCGTCGCTTTCTCGTCGACCGACTTCTCCCTGCATGGGCATCCAGCGCCCATGGACGCGCTGCCGCAGAATCGCCTCCGGCGCTCGATCGCCTTTTACTACTACTCGACCCTCGATCGTCCCAAGCAGGAGTGTGAAGACGGCGACTGCTTCAGCTTTCACGATGCGGTTTGGAAGGATCCGATTGGCTGTCCCTCGTGCAGCGAGTGCTCCGCGGGCGTCGCTCCTCCAGTGCTCCAGGCTCCAGACCCTAATTAGGACGTCGCTCCTCCAATCCCGCCATGCCCCGCACGGTTGAAGCATGACACTCCAGCTTTTCTCATTCGCGCCGAGCAACGTTAAATTATTAAATTATTATTCCGACTCTTGCGCCAACTCTGTACCTGCTTCATCATTCACAACATCACACCACACGATGTTAAGATAAGACCTCACATTGAAATTCACAGGCAATCGATATTCACAGTCCACGCGGTATTCGCAATGCCGACAAATGTACTTGCCTTGTCCGGCCCATCGGGCTCGGGCAAATCGACACTGGCTGGTCTCCTCAAATGTGTGGTCGAGGCCGAAGGCTGGTCAGTAACGCTGCTCCACGGCGATGACTATTTTCTGGGGCCAAAGATGGCGAGCTACTGGACAGATGAAAATAAGGACCACCCGGGCGCCATCGACTTGCCGGCGGTGCGGAGCAAACTCTCTCGCGCGCGCCAGCATGCCGGCGATGGCGCGGCATCCGCGCTCATCATCATCGAGGGTTTCATGGTCCTGCAAGACTCCGAGCTCATGTCGCTCGTCGATGCCGTGCTCTTTCTGACAGTGGACCAGCAGACGTGTCTTGCTCGTCGATTGGCACGCAGCGTGCGCACACCTCACGAGAACGAGGGCCTCGTGCACTACTTTCACCGGTGCGTGTGGCCAGGCTACCTGCAGTACACGGTTCCAGCGCTCGCTCAGCAGCGCGAGGCAAGCGAGCGGGCGAGCGGTCCGCCGCTGCGCGAGGTCGATGGCACGGCGCCCGTCGAGCGCGTGGCTGCGGACGCCGTCAACGCATTAGCAAGGTTGTTCCCAGAGCTTGCCGGTATCCACATATAAACATATGAGCTCACACTTGCAGTAGACTACGCCAGCCCGATGCCCGAACCGCGCGTGGGCTCATATGCATTGGAGGCATTGCTCACGATTGGGGTATTGCTATTGCCGTATTGGTGGGTATCCGATCGATCTCGCACCACGCACCTCTCTACGAAATCCCACTCCCCCCCCCTTCCCCCCATTCCCCCAATTGCATGCGGGGGACCAAAACGGCGCGTTTCGTCCGGAATGCTATACGGAGCGGCGACGTCGTCGTGTAGGATTGAACTCTGAACCGTGTCTGTGAAGCGCGGTACGCGTTCCACCTTCCACGTCGCGAGCACGAGAATGAAGCGACTGTGACGTGTGCGAGGTGTTGCCCTTCACGCATTTGAGTTTGGTTTGTGCGTGTTGTATGGGGTGCGGTTGGAATAATGTTCGCAGATTGGGTTTATATTCGCTCCCTATTCGCTAACTTTACGTTCATCGAACTTTCACCCAATCGAATCTATGAATGCGTATCATTAACTATGAACACGCCATCCAGCGGGAAGCAAGTTAGCTGTTAATGTTCCATGTTCGAGGCAAGGGCCCGAGTGTTATGCCGTGTGACGCCCAAAGTTACACGGCTGTTAACCCATCCCCTGTTAACCCAACGTGAAGGGCCAGATTACAGGACGGTATCCATCATGGAACCAGACAGGGGGGATGCGGGAGAACCCATTGGGGGGTCTCTCCGCCGTATGGGGGGAAGGGGATACCCAGGGGAAAGCCTTATAGGCACCCTGTTATGCGGTTCGTATGCCGCCCGCGCGCGGGCTGATGTTGCTCTATTCGGCGAGTGAAGTATTGCCGGTCTCCGCCGGAGGCTCCTAGAATGTGCCGACAGTCTCCTGTCGGCGCTTTCGAATATCGATGCGCATCAGTTCTGGGAGTGTTATGTGTTCCCGCCCACCCACCGCGATTCAGAGCCTGGTCTAGCTTTAGCAGGGACCGGGATGTCGCGCTCACCAGGCTGCCGTTTGTGTAGTTTGATGAACCGCCAATCAACCAACGCGACCAAGTTTACAGTGCCGATTTTGCCGTCGTCGCGAGCGCCTCATGGGGGGTACAACAGGGGTACTGTACAAGCCCCCTTTGGCCTGTGCGAGTGCACATGGCATACTTGCCACGGCAGTCTGCGACATCCTGAAGGCGGCAAAGGCATTCGCCGGGAAGATGGCCTCGGTGGCGGCCGATGTAGCCCTCGAACGCTCACTCCGTGATACTGCAGCCGGCACAGCCGAGGCTGCGCACGGGTGTGAGATTCCGACAATAGATTTGGCCGGAGATGAGGCCGAAGTGGCCACTGCCATCTGGGATGCGGCAAAGACAGTCGGATTCTTTTCGGTAATCAACCACGGAATTGATGCCGCGCTCATCGACAGCTGCTTCGATTCTTCCGCGGCCTTCTTCGCCCGAGACCTGGATGCCAAAAAGGCGGCATCGCCCTTTGCGCCCCAATTGAACAGTGGCTACGAGTACATGAGCCAGGTGAGACCATCCACCGGCACCGCCGACCAGAAGGAGTCGTTGCAAATCACAGCGAGGGTGGGGTGTATGGAGGGCCGGTGGCCGACCGAACCTGCGAGCCTCGAGCCCGATGTGCGCGCGCTCATGGCCGCGTCGTATGCCCTCGCAAAGTATCTGCTGGATGTAATGGAGCCGCGCTCTTGTCCACATTTGGCACGCGGTACGCTTTCGGGCAGCCATCATTTGTGGTCAGACGACGGCCAGTGCACGTTGCGTCTGCTCCACTACCCGCCGACGCAGCCCCCAGATTGTCGCGACCCAATGCTGTGGCGTGCAGGTCCCCACACTGATTGGGATTGTCTCACGCTGCTCTTCCAGCGGCCAGGCAACGAGGGCCTCGAGTGCGCGGCCAATCCACGAGCGGGCTCGAGTGGCGGTTGGGTGGCTGTCGACCCGGTGCCGAGCGGCATCGCGGTCAACATAGGAGACATGCTCTCGCGCTGGAGCAGCGGACGTCTTCTCTCCAACCTTCATCGAGTCCGGATGCCAACTGCCGCGGAGTGCAGCCCGCCGCGCTCACGCTTCTCCATGGCCTTCTTTATGCAGGCGGACAAAAGCGCTCTCATCGCATCAGGCGATGAGCAAGAGGACATCACCGCGGGCGACTACATTCTCGGGCGCATCAAGTCGAATTATGCCAAGTGATGCCGGCGCCAAAGAGAAGCGCTCAAGCGCACACACGCGCGCGCGCCACGACCCTCTCGAGCGTCGCCGCGTCCGGGTCCACCCGTCGACGCACGACTTAGGGTGCATGAATGCATGATGGGGGCCTCGAGCCGTCAGCCGTTGAGCGTGACTGTGCACACAGCGGTATACGAGTAGTAACAGTACATGAATCGTCATACCTGCGTCGTCCGCCGCGCTGACTTGTGGGTTACGTTACTCGCGACTTACTCGTTATACTTACACACCGATTCACACCCTACCCGGGGCCCGTACAGGCTCTACGAAGCTCTACGGCAGTACCCCACTCCAGCACCACTGACCACTCCGCCAGCCATTCTCGCCCGCAGCCGGCCGGCAGGCGGCGCAGAGGGCGGAGGCGCCGGCGGGCGGCGAGGCGCGGGGCGCGGCGGCGACGGCCGCACGCGAGTCCCGCGAGAGGCGAGTACGCAGTACCGGGCGGCTATGGATCGCGCGAAGATAAATAGTACTGGTCGCGATACTGTAATACACGTAAGTCGTAACGTAATGCCGGACCCCATGCAACGCGTAAGAGTAAGTTCGATATGCGGCCCGCATATGCGCATACCGATCGGATAGCCAAGCAGATGCGGCACCCTATCAATCATGGCCATGGCGCATAACCCCTTCGGAACCGAACTTCCGAAGGTGCCAACACAATCAGATACATCACCAACCTCGCCTTTTGTGTTGCCCCACGGGCTGAGCCCTGGGTCTACCCCGCACAGCATGACCTCATGAGCCGCTGTAAACCGTACGTAATCTGCTCAAATTCATGCCGCACTGGGCTTCACAACGGCTGTGGCGAAAGCGCGCCGATCTTGCGCGCCAAGTGCGCCTTCTTGGCGTCCACGGTATGATGAGCAGGCAAGTGCGCCTTCTTAGTAGCCATCTCCTTTTCAAAGTAAGGCTTGTTCGTCTGCTCGTCCCTAGGGTCGAAGAACTCATCTCCCATGTCCACCGACTCGTAGTTCACGTCTGGGCTCTTTGCCAACTGACCGCCTGCGGGTCGCGTACTGTGAAGCATGTTCACCAGCTCCACGCAGTCGTTCTTCAGCTCCTCGCTCGCGACGGACTTGGCGCCCAGCTTGAACAGCCGCTTCGGCCCGATCACAGACAGAGATTGCACCTCTGTCTCTGCCATGCTCTCCATCGCCACCATGAAGGTCTGGTTGACGACGGCGAGCACGTTCTGCGTCGAGGCGAAGACCTCACCAAAGCGTACCATGACGTTGGGCGTGTCCGCGTTTACGGAGATCATGTCGCCACGCATGATCCCCTTGGTGGCGACACAGCGGAGGAGCGACATGGCCTGCGACGATGTCATCTGTGGGTAGAGAGAGAGCGCCTGCAGGTACGCGCCCGCCACGAAAGGTGCGGCCATCGAGGTGCCTGACATCTGTGCCGTGCCATCATTGGAGCCCACGAGCGCATACGCTGCCGTGATGCTCATGCCGGGCGCTGCAAGGTCGACACACCGGCCGTACGACGAGAAAGAGGTCAAAGTATTCGACTCGTCGATGGCGGCGACGGTGGTGGCGGCGACGACGGCGGAAGGCGTGGTGGTGCAGGAGTCGGTGTGGGAGTTGCCCGCGGCCACGACGACCGGGATATGATGCAGCGTCGTGCGCTTCACCGCCTCGTTGAGCGGCGTGTCCTTCTCGCCGCCGAGGGAGAGCACCACGACCCCCGGCATGTATGGTTTACGAGCCCTCGCGTCCTCAACGATCATCTCGAGCGCCTTCACGACGAGCGAGTCCTGTGCGGTCGAGGTGCACGAGAGCCCCTGTACCACCACCAGGCTCGCCTCCTTGGCCACGCCGTACTTGCACCCGACGGCAATCGACGACGTGTGCGTGCCGTGCGCATCGCAACCGTGCCCAGGCCACGTGTACGAGTTGCGAGTGTGTACCGTATCGCCCTTGACCGCATTCGCATTGATCATCGTCGCCTGGCTCATCGCCGTCGCCTGCTGGTCGTCGTAGATCACATTCTTCCGGTCCAGCGCCTCGTCCGTCACGTTGCCGCCGAAGACCCATTGCGTCGCGCAGTTGACCTGGATCTCCTTGTCCTCGGAATGCTCGTCCGGGCAGCCCATCGACCATCCCCTGAGAATGCGCGAGCCTCGGTTCGTGGCGCAGTTGGCAAACTCGTGGTGCGTCATCTGCACGCCCGTATCCACGCTGTACAGGATCGTGTTTTTGCCCGTCGCCGCCCCGTAGACGTACTCGTCCGTGATGTGACCGCTCGCGAATGTCTCGGGGGCTGATACCCCCAGCATACCCCCGAGCGTCGAGCCATGATAGAGACCCCAGTTGGCGGGCGCTTCCTGCGTGCCGCTGAGCGTGCTGATTTGATGTGAGCTCACAAGCTTCGACGCCGCCTTGGACGGTGACCCCTGCGCCTGTAACAGGTCGTGCTCGTGGTCGACCTTATGAAAGCAATCGGCATGCACCGCCTTGACTCCATGCTGCTGGCCATCCTTCATCATCTGCTCGAGCGTTCGGGCGCTCAGGCGCGCGGAGATGGCACGGATGGTGTGCGGCGACGAGAACACGTGCCCAAAGCTGTCTGTCGCGTGCGCGTTGCTCCGCAGGTGCTTCATGAACTCCTCCGGTGTCTTCTGACTGCGGCCGTAGAGTGTGATAATCACGCCCGAGTGGCCGTGCGAGCACAATGTCTTCGACGTCTCATAAGCATCGTACAGCCTCTGGTGGTGCGGAGAGCGCTCCGAGTACGGAGAGCCCCCCACTGGTGCCGCCGCGGCCACGATCCCAAGAAAGGCCGCCGCGTAGGCCATGGCGTAGAGCCTCCACGACCTAAATTAGGTTCGCTTTCCTTTTCCCTCTCAAGACTCTTTTGCGACCTAAGATCGGGTGCAGCGCAGGTACAGGTGCAGTGTAGGTGATGAGTCCATGCGGAGAAATCCATGCGGAGAAAGAAAGAGAGCCCAAGCTACTGGGCAATTGTCGTATCGTACTCACGGACTATGACTAAACGTCTGTCATCTACGTATTGTTCTATTGTACATCAGAATGATCGGATTAGCGGCGTTCTAGCCATCACCCGCGCCCGTGGCAGTGAGCTTCTGCCAGAACTGGTGCGTCTCTTCAATGACACTCATGGTGTATTCCTTGCCCACCGCCTTCTCAAACAGCCCAAAGGAGTTCTGCGGCTTGCCGTCAATGACCTTGTAATTACGAAGCCACTCGCGCAAGGAAGAGATGTACCCAGGCAGCACGCGCTCGACGTCCTCGATGTCGTTGAGCTGCTGTGAGAGCGAGTCCTCCACGTTGATGCAGATCACCTTCCAGTCCGTCTCGCCATCGTCGATCATCGCGAGGCAGCCGAGCACCTTGACCTTGGTCACAGAACCCGAGCGCAGGATGCGCGTCCCAATCTCGATCGCGTCGATCGGATCATTGTCGCCGGCGAAGCCCGTGTCCGGCGTCGTGTGCTTCGGATCCTCCCACGTCTGCGGGAAGGCGCCGTAGTTGAAGCACATGTCGCCGTGCTTGTACTCGCGAAGCTTGCCGTTCTTCACGTCCTGCTTGATTGGGTTGAAGGCCTCGCCTGTCGCGATCTCGAACTTGGCGCGTGAGAACTTTGGGATCTCGGTGATCATGTGTAAGTGCCCGTCCGAGCTGAAGAGCGGGATGTCGTGCCACGGAGAGATCTGCTTCAGCTGGCCGGCGTCGTTGTAGTGGAAGTGCACGCGGAAGTCGAGCGAGTGGGGCTGGCCGGAGGCCGCGGTCGTCAGGTGCTTGATGTCGAATGGAGACGAGAGTCTCGTCATCACTTTTGAACACGCGTTTGGTCGGCCGTCTCCATCCGCTCCCCTTCCAACTGTGGGGAACTGAAGAGCTTCTGTGGGGAACTGAAGAGCTTCTGTGGGGAACTGAAGAGCTTCCGCCACGTGCTTGGCGAGCTGCGCCGCCTCTGGCGCCACCGAGGTAGGAGCACCTTCGACGAGCCACCTCTGCTGCTCGCGCAGCGTTCGCTCCTCCCGGAGGAGGTGGACAATCTCGTCGAGACCCCGTCGGGCGCGCACCAGCTCCGTCGCTGCCTGCGCGCCGACGGACCAGCTGCCCTCCTCCGTGGCGGGAAAGACGACCTCGGCGAGCCTCGAATGGATCCGTTCCCAGCCGCGCTCCAAGTAGCCAAGCTCGCGCTCGTGTAAGAGCGCGAGCCGCTGCGCGACCATGCCTTCGAGCTGTGCGGCCGTGCGCCCCAGATGACCCTCCGCCAGGTCAACGCGGGACACCATGCGAGCCGCCTCCGCCTGCAGTGACTCGAGCGCGGCGCGCTGCTTCTCGGCCGTCCGCCGGACCTCATCGTGCTCATGCGCCCATTGGTCGGCCGCGAGTGCCAGCGCCGTATCGAGCGCACCAACGGTCTCGTCAGCCTCTGCCAGCGCGACGGTGAGTGCGTGCGCATGCATGCTCTGCTCGAGATATTGCCTCCTCCACTGCTCCGCCCGTTGCGCACCCTCGGTGCGTTGGGCCTGCCGCCAGTCCGCTTGCCACGTGGAATAGGCCATCAGCAGCCGCGGGCGCTGAAGCCGGCTCTGCGCGGCGCGAAGCAGGCGGCGTTGACGAGCCGCGTGATGAGCCGCGTCCCCCGCCTGTGTGGCCCACGCAATCCAGGCACTCGCGAGGCCCTCAGACTGGAAGCGGCGAAGGTTCCGGGTGCCCATCTGCTCCCGCCGTCGCTGCAGCTCCCGATCTCGCTGCTCCTCCCGATCTCGCTGCAGCTCCCGATCTCGCTGCAGCTCCCGATCTCGCTGCTCCTCCGCCCCTCGCTGTGCCGCTCGCCAGAGCGAGGCATCCGTTGCATCCGTGACCTGCAGCGCACGTAGCTCGGCAAGCTCATCGAGGGTCGCTTTGTGCTGCGCGCGCTCGTTGGCGAGCGTGCTCTCGTGCTGCAACTCAAAGGCGCTCAGGAGCTGCGACCACGTGTCACGCGCCGCTTCATGCTCCGCCTTCTGGCGTGCAAGCCTCTCTTCAAGTTCACAAGTTTCGTCCACGAAGGCCCTGTGCGCGGGACGCCAGCGTGCCTCGGCCTCCTCGCGCGCGCTCGCTGCGCGCGCCTCGGCTTCCGCCGCGCGTGTGGCCGCGCGGGCGGCCTCGAGTCGCGCGGCTTTGAGGTCTTGACGGCATGCAACCAAGTCCTCCGTCAAGCGCTGCTCACGACCCCATGCTGCCCGCGCCGCCTCTTTCGCCTCCGCATGCGCCGCCTCCCGCGCAGCTGCCTCGCCCTCGACGCGGTGGCGGCGTGCGTCCTCGTCCCGAGCGCGCTCGAGCAGCTCGGCCTTGGCCTGCGCCTTCGCAGCCACCGCCGCGAGCTGCTGCTGCTGCTGCCGCGACTCGAGCTCCCACAGCTCGCGCCACGCCCGACGCCACTCGTCCAAGCTCGCATCGTTGGCTTCCTGCATCCGCTGTGCGCCAGCGAGCCGCTCGAGTACAGTCGCGTGCTCCACTTGCAGCTGCATCAGCTCCGTCCGTAGGCGCTCCTGCTCTATCAACGAGCTCGAGGCGGCATCGCTCGCGCCGGACGCCTTCTTCTTTTTGGACGTTGAGGCGCGCGCAGAGCGGCCCGTGGAGGGACTGCTGGACCAGGAAGCGGACGCTTCAGGGGAGCGGCCGAAGTCTGCAGGCTTGGCTGCCACCATTTTTACATCCCCAAATCGAGTCAATCCAGTTCACGTTCACGTTCACGTTAAATTGCCATCTCGGCAAGACGCACGACCACAGGTCCCGTGGAGACACAACGTGGAGGGCGCAGAGAGCGGCGCACCCACACACACAACCACAACCAACCAAGGCGCCACACTCACACACATGGACACCGGATCGAACAAACACGAAGAAGAGGCGGGAGTGTCAAGGGGTGACGGAGAGGTCCCGAGGGGGACACCTCTCGCGGTCACAAACCTTGCCCGCGCGAACGTATAGAGGGAAGTCCGCCACGCTTGCGCCCGGGCCCCTCTCCGTGAGGCTGGCGCGGGGCACCGCCCGTCCGCGCAAGAGGCTGCGCCGAGCTTCGACCTCGCCGACGCCCTCGCTCCAGACCCTTTCCAGCAGTGTCTATTCCCAAGTGAGTCCCACCTGCCGCCACTGGCTTATCGCCTCCGGAGTCGGCGGGCGCCTCATCGCTATCCGAGTCGAACAAGGTGGGAGCTCGTGAGTCACGCCTGGCGCCTCGGCGAGAAGACCCTGCCCTTCGCTTAGCCGGTCTTTCCGCGGCTGGCGCGCGCGGCTCGTGAAGTCGTGCCGCTTTAACCCTGGGTGGGGGTTGGGCCGCCTGGGGGATGACGCCGCCGGGGGAGCAAGCAGCGCAGAGGTCAAGTTGGCAAATGTCGCACTGATAGATCCACGTGCCTGTGCGCAGGAGTCTGCGGCACCCGCCGTCGCATTTCCGCTGGAGATGGAAGGGAGGCGTGACGACGCGGAACAGCATGCTGTGCGATCGGGGGCATCGAATTCGCCCGCGGAAGACTCCGGCCTCTAGGTCGTCATGTTCGACGCACACAAGGCATATGTCGATGTCACACCCGTGTCCCTCGCACATCCACCGAAGGTCGCCCCGCTCTATAGAGCGCCCACATGGGCCGTTGCATCTCGCCTGAAAACTATGGGGGCCACCTCGAACAGGCGCAGGCACAAGGAGGTGGCCTCGGGTGCACACGAAGGGCGGCGGGGTTGGTGCAACGGAGGCAGGGGCAGCTTGCGGTGATGGTTCGAATGGCCTATTCTGATTGCAGCGGCGGTCGTCATCCATTGCGGCGATGGTAGCGTCGATGGTGGAGCGCATAGGTCGAGTCACTGCGACAGACGCACGGCGCGCCGCTTCCTCCAAGTTGTCTGCTGCCTCGCGCGCAGCCCTAGCTTTTTCGCACCGTTGGGCATGGGCCGCCGCTCGCGCCGCCTTAGCCTCTTGTTTGCGTTGGCGGGCTCGAAGGGCCGCCTGTTGGGCTGCCTCCACTCGAGCTCGTTTACGCCGCTCAATGGTAGGGTCAAATCCGGCGTGGCGCAGCCACACCAGCTTCCGCCGGTGCGAGCCTGCGATGGCGAGGAGCTCGTCTTCGAGGGCGCGGAGCTTTCCTGCAAGGGCCGTGAGGAAGTTGATGTAGTCGTCCCACAGGTCATATGCGCGGCAGCCCGCATCGTGACCTCCCTGCCGATCAGGCTCGCTGGTTGGCACTCCGGGCACGCGGGGTGGCCTGTCAAGCACAACTGGGCCTGCCATGGTAGTCCACAGCCTGAGTGCCCGGAAGGCGCGCCGAACTAAGCAGGCCCCGTCCCACGTCTCCCGCATGCCACGTGATGCCGTCCACCCGGAGCGCGGAGCCGGCCGCTGAACAACTACGTCATGGCCACGGTGGCTGACAACGACAGTGCGAACGGCGTTAACTTTGGTCGAGGGGCCTAGTTTCGCTACGTTCGCCGCTTGCCGCCCTTCTCGAAGAATGGCCGAGACCCATTTGAGAAACCCTCGGCCGTAGCCCAGCGCCAGGGACCGCGCAGCCTCTTTGGACTCGAGTACCCGTGGAGCTCGGGGTGTGTCGGGGAGGCCAAGCATGAACCGAAGTGCGGCATGCTTTTCCCTCGGCCCAAGGGAATGGGCTTGACCGGAGAGCGCCGCGAGCGCGTAACGCGCTTGAGAGGTACCAAAGTCACTGAGGCGTTGAGAGAGCCAACCTTCGGCCTGCGACCTGTACGTGCTTGACTCACCAACGGCACACGTTGTGAGAGCGTGCCATCGAGATTGAGGGGCTCTCGCCGGGAGAGGTCTCCATAGACCAGGAACTGTGATGTCACGTGCCATGAAGCAGCCATGACAGGGGCACGGTGCGTGCACCTGACACCACCACTCCCAACCCCCCTTTTGCGCTCGATATTCGCGAGCGCGTCCTATCTGTGCCGGTCCGGGTAGAACACGCTCACACAGCCCGTCTCCCATGCGGTCCGCCAGAAGGCCACACCGATCCGCTCGCGCGTCCATGATGGACGCGTGGGTAGCCTCGGTGAGCAGCTTCGCCCGGACTAAGTGACGACAGAACAACGGCCAGGTGTTCTCATTCTCGAGGAGTGTGTACGAGGAAGCAGCCGCCAGCTTAGCCGCCATGACGGCAGCGCAGAAGTCAAATGCCGTGCGACCCACGCCCCGCTTGACCCCAGCGATACGGCACTTGGCGTGAGTGGAGGGCATAAGGTCCAGATGAAGAAAGGGGGCGGTGAGCATGGACGTTGCCACGGCGTCCGCCGCCTCGTTGGGCGTAACGCCAGTGTGACTGTGAACGTGCACGTACAAGACCGCCCGGTGTCGTTGTTCAAGCACCGCCAAATTGCCCAGCTCCTTGTCTCGATATCGGGCCGCTTGAGAGGAGACAGTGCGCCCCGGAAAGGCGTGTCCAGCCTGCATGCCGCTGAGGCAGTCCGTGACAATGACTGACACCGTGTCCGCCGTGCCCGCGAGATGATCATGGAAGGCAGCGAGTTCGGCCTCGTAGGAATGCCTCTCAAAATTGTCTGCACAGACGTCGAGTTGCCCACCGAGCGTTAAGCTACCCATGACCTCCAAAGAGACCGTGACGCAAGCTCTGCCCACGTGCTTTTCCCCTGAGTCCGCATCAATCTTCTTGGAGCCATCCGTGGCAACAAAATGAGTAACGGGGTACTCTGCCTCAATCTTCAGGAGTTTGTCGAAGACAAACCGGCACTCCTCCGCTTTGACAGGTTTGTTTGCACGCTCACACACAGTCAATCCAGTCATGTCAAGTCAAGTCAAATCTACAGGGAAGTCTGTCCGGCGGTCTTGTCTGTCTTGTCTTGTCTTGACTTGACTTGCTTAACATGACTCTTGTCCTTCCCACACGCCCCAGGGTTCACTTCTGGTTCTCCCTCATCGCGGCGCCCTCCTCCCTGCCCGAGGAAACGCACACCGTAGTGCCGCTCGCGCGCGATCCGGGCTAGCCCCGCATGCCAATCGTGCGTTCGTTTGATGGCATCGAGCTCGAAACTGAGGGCGAGCCCGGGCCCGCAACACGCCGGCTTACCCCCGAGGTCATGAACGCGCTTCGGCGCCGGCGGACGGGCGTGGCGCGCGGGGTCAGCAGGCCTCTCCGGCGGACTGAGGATACGACGGAGGATGAGGAGCTCGACGAGCTCGATGATGAGCTCGATGATGAGCTCGATGACGACCTCGACGATGATCTCGAAGACTCGGACGACTCGGACGACTCGGGCGACTCGGACGACGTGGGTCAGAGGCGGCGGCGACGACGGTACAAGGATGATGGGTCGGTGATGTCCGTGCTCTTTGACTGCTGTGGAGCTCGCTGCCTTGGCGCCTTGTGCATGTTGGTAATGGCGGGCGGCATCGCAAGCTTCGCCATCACATACGGCGTCATCAAGGCAAAGTCATACGAAGAGCTCGTCACTCCGATCCGCATCGCCAAGCAGCGCTGGATCAATAAGAAGCCCACATCTGCAGACGACGGCTTCATCCTCTTCGACCGCAACGCCGACGGCATCATCGACCAGCGCGACCTCAAGGTGGTTGCCAAGCTTACGACGGGCGAGACGCCGCCCGACGACGCGCTCCAGGCCTACATTCGGCACGGCGACCTCGACGGCGACCTGGCGCTCAACGAGACGGAGTATCTTCTCTTGCTTGCCGCGGAGCGCGCGAGTGGCAAGGGATTTCTGGAGTGGCAATCGCAGCCGCAAGGGGAAGATAAGGAGGTCAATAAGGAGGGAAAGTTTAAGTGAAACAAGAGACGCCGTCGAGCTCTTTGCGTGTGCGCGCGCGCGCGCGCGCCGCGCCTGTCCAGAAAAGTTGCCTTTCTCGACCGCGCCATCGTGGGCTCCCAATCCGAAACTCGTCTCATCGACGCGTGAAACAATTTTTGGAGACTTTCGCCTCCTGTGGTGCTGTCAGTCCCTCTGGTTTTTCCGCAGCGGAACCAGACTGGATGGCTCCCAAACCGCCGCTCAAGGCCGCGGCGAAGGCTTCGGCTTTGGCGACAAACAAAGAACCTGCAAGCAGCTCAAAAACAAAAACGGACTCGGCGAGGAGTGAGCAAAAGGGTGCGAAGCCGTCATCGGCCGGGGCCGCGAAGGCATTGAAGCCGCCGCCGGCCGAGGCTGCGAAGGCTGCACCAAAGGCGAAGGCTGAGGAATCAAAGGCTGCACCAAAGGCGAAGGCTGAGGATCCCAAGTCGAAGGAGAAGGAGAAAAAGAAGGTGAAGAAGGCCAACGGCAAAGACAGCGCCCGCGAGCCGCCGGTTTCGGAGGAGTCGACTGCAGTGGAGGAGTCGACTGCAGTGGAGGAGCCGGGTGCAGCGGAGGTGAGCTTGGAGGCCATCCCTGAAAGCGCCGAGGAGCCCATGGCCGAGGAGCCCGCAGCAGAGGAGGTGGCGGCACCGGAGCCGCCGCCGCCAGAGCCCGAGCCGGAGCCAGAGCCGGAGCCGACGCCGCCACCGGAGCCGCCGGCGCCAGAGCCAGAGCCGGAGCCGACGCCGCCACCAGCGGCGCCTGAGCCTGAGGCGCCCACAGAACCCGAGCCGGAGCCGGTCGCGCCGGAGCCGGAGCCGGAGCAGAGCCAGGAAATGGCGGTGCCTGAGGAGATGTCTGCGGCGGAGGAGGAGGTGTCTGCCGCGCCCGACCCAGAGGAGCTGCCGATGGACTCGTTGACGCTTTTCGATGAGTTCATCGATAAAACGGAGATTGCGGAGCACGATCTTGCCACGCGCGAGCAGCGGGCACCAACGTCTTCGACGCCGATGGCCTTCGGGCCATACGAGGTCGTGATAGAAATGACGGATGATGACCCTGAGTCACTCCAACTGCGCGTCCAGGTCGTGGGCGCCTCTGCCTCGGCCCCCACCGCGGAGGAAGTAGAAGTCGCGCCCTGATGCAGCTTCGAGCGGCACGCATCAACCTGACGGGCTCACGAACATCATGGCAGGGTGGTGTCGGTTGTGTCGGCGCTATCCTTCGTGATGTCCGCGTGTCTCGTGGCGTTGAGTCCCTCCAGGTCCATGCACTTCCGTGTGGGCCGTGCCACCTAGCCGGGACTGTACGTGCAAGGCATGCGAGAACCATGTGTGATGCGCATATCTCGCGCCGTGTGCGTGTGGTCTCTTCTGTACGTCAGCGCGTGCGGACCGGCGTGTCGCGTCTCGCGCGCGTGCCCTCGCGCGGTGGGCCGTGTGCGTCGGTCCTCCCCGTGGCGTCTCTGTCGGGTCTTCGCACTGTAGTACACGGCCCCGCGACCAGGAGTGCACATGTATCATGGCGCATGTTATATATTTGCAAATAAATAGATAAGGGCGCGATCAGCGGATGCGGGCGCCGCCCCGGGCCGGGCCCGCCGGCCCGCCCGCGCGCGCCGCGCCGGCCCGCGGCCGGCCACCGCGCGGAGTTAAGCCCGCCGGGCCCTTCCGCCTTCCCCTTGGCCCCGCCGCGGGCACACACAGTCCTCCACAGTGGGGCGTTTGGACTGTGGAGGACTGTGTGGTTGGCCCGGTCCGCGCCGCCGTGACCTCGGCACACCTGTCAGCGACCTGTCCTCGCTCGCCCACGCCGTGCCACACGCTCCCCGTCGCGCGGCCCGGTGATGCGGCCCAGCCAATTCACAGGAGTCAAGTCAAGTCTATACATAAACAACAGATAACCACATACGGAAGCCTATCGAATGTGCTCAGGTAGCCAGCAGGGGAGGACGGGAGTGGGCGGACGGCGGAGATGGCGGAGGGGGATCCATAAGAGGTGACACGTCATAAGTGCTGACATACGTGCCCTCGGAGAACAAGTAGATGAGAAGTAACGGGCCGATCTCTGACTGGACTTGACTTGACTTGACTTCACTTCACTTCACAGGTTTGCGTTCTTCACAGGACGTTATTCCAAGGCCTACTATTGTAGGTCCGAGGTCGCGCGGCCGGCCGTCTCTCTCTTGGCATGCTACTTCCGCGCCGTCTCACGGCTGCTGCTCTCCGCCCAAGGTGCTCGCGACCTGCGGCGACGGACTGCCCATTCACCGTCCTCGGTGTGCGACGTGACGCCACCGCGCTCGAGTTGAAGGAGGCGTATCTATCCAAAGCGCGACGGCACCATCCCGATGTTGCTGGCTCTTCGAGCGGCGAGATGGCACGGATCTCGGAGGCCTTCCAATCGCTGAGCGATCCCATTCGTCGAGCGCAGCTCGAGCGCGACCCTGTGCAGGATGCGCGGCAGGCGGCTGCCACGGCGCTTGCGCTTGTGAGAGCCGGCCATGAGATGGAGGCGATGGAGTTGCTCATTGCAACTGCCGCTCTTCGACACCACCCGAGCGCGGCTGAGGCAGCTTCGGCCGCCTTGGAGTCGTGTGCACACGGCGCGCACAGTGTACAGCGTGCCGGGCAAGTCAGGTCGCGGCAGCTTTGGGAGGCGCTACAAGCTGCTCACATCGGCGGCATGGGGCAGGTCGACTCCCGGGCGTGCAACGCCTTCTTCGCCATCGCGGTGCGCGCGAGCGACTTCAAAGCGGCGATGGGCGCCCACAAGCACGCGGAGCGGTTCAACCTGGAACAGTCGGCCGCCATGAAGTCATACGTACACCAGGCAAAGCGATACACACAGTCGCTAAAGGAAAAAGGTAGAGGTCAAGAGGATCAGGATGGCGGTTGATGTCAGATGAACTGATGAAGAAGATTCATTCTGGATTTGACCATATCGAGTCGGTGCAGATCTCCACGACGCCGCGACGTAAAAGACGTGGACACTATACATTGAAAGACTAACCCTAAACGCTGTGAATGAAGTGTGAACTTGACCTTAAACCCACACAGACCACACACACACATTTAATGTGTGTGTGTGAGTGTGAATGTGATTGTCCTCTCTTCTGGGCTTTGTACGTGTTGTGTGTATTAACATGAATGTGAATGTGAACGGACGAATCGCAAACATGCGGCTCTTGGCACTTTTAGTCGCCTTGACGATCGTTTGCGTCACGCTTGCCGCGGAAACCAAGAGATACGGCATCGTCTTCGACGCGGGCTCATCGGGTACGCGCATCCACACGTACACGTGGAAGACCGGCGGCGGCGGGCCAAAGAATGAGTTCGACCTCGTGTCTGACGACCTGCTTAAGATCAAGCCGGGACTTTCGGCGTTCAAGGACAGCCCGCAGGCGGCTGGCGCCTCGCTCGCCCCGTTGATTGAATTTGCCAAGCAGAAGATCCCCGCCGAGCATATTGCGTCCACGCCCATGTTCTTGATGGCGACGGCGGGCCTGCGCATGGTTGGCGAGACCGCAAAGGACGCCATCTTGAGTTCAGTTTGCTCGTACCTGAGCACGACCGGCTTCGTGTTCAAGTGCGCGTGGGCAGGCGTCCTCGACGGGCGCGACGAGGGGCTGTACGGCTGGGTCACACTCAACTACCTCGTGGATGCACTGTACCCTGGGGGCCAGGAGCCCTCGGGCATCATCGACCTGGGTGGCGGCTCGGTGCAGATCGTCTACCCGGCGGCCGAGAGCCAAATGGATGCTCCGGGCGTCATGCAGACGCTCGACTTCGGCGGCCGCAAGCACCATCTCTATGTCAAGTCATACCTCGGGTTCGGGCTCGATGCTGCCCGGACGGCGGTGGCGGATAAGGCATTGGAGATGGGGCGGCCGGGCATCCACCCGTGTGTACCCAAGGGCGCGAGCGTGGATCACAAGGGGCAGAAGCTCGAGGGCTCGGGCGAGTACAAGCGGTGCAAGAAGCTCATCAAGAATATCTTTGGCGACGACGAGAAGGAGGAGGCATGCGAGAAGAAGTACGGGAAGCATCACTGCTCGTTCACGGGTGAGTATCGCCCACCGATGCCATCGTCCTTCTTTGGCTTCTCGTACATGTACGACCGCACGGGCGCCATTGGACTGTTCGACACGGCGCCGGCGCAGTTTGGCTCGCTGAATCTGAGCGCGGACCAAATAGAAGACAAGGCCAAGGAGATCTGTGCGCTCGACGGCTCGGCCACAAGGGCTCGGTTCGCTGCGGCGGGTGACGCGAGCAAGAGCGTTAACTTCTGTGGAGACATCCTGTACGTGAGCGTGCTGCTTGAGAAGCTCGGCTTCGACGAGCATAAGGGGATGACCATGACCAACAAGATCAAGGATGTAGAGCTCGTGTGGACTCTGGGTGCCATGCTCGCCAAGTCGGCGGAGCTCACTGGCGCGGGCGACGGCGACGGCGGCCGCGAGGGCAGAAGTGGTAGCCACAACTACAGCCTGGTTTTCCTCCTACTTGCCGTTTCGGCCTTGCTCTTCCGCGTCTGCTTGTCCAATGCCGCGCCGACACCGAAGTACGAGCGGGCGAGTGGCTTCCCGCCGTGAGGAGGTGAGGAGGTCGAATGGCGCGCGCGGAGATCATTTGGAGATCGTGCATTTTTGGTGAGAGCGCCGAGTACATGGGGTAAGCCAGACGTAAGCCAGACGTCATGATGATACGCGCCGAACTAGACTGCGGTTCAGCGGTTGAGAATGAGGACCTTGTTCAGCCTTCACAGAGTCTTCACAGCCATGTTTTTCGTGTTCGTCGAAGGAACCTCCGAACACAGGCGATGAGTCGGATTGGCCTCTTGCTTCTGGCCCCCTTTGTTCTCGTCGGCACCGCCGCCGCTGCCGACGCTACGTGTACCGATGCGACGTTTCCGCCCGCCGCACAATTCGAGCGCTGGTCCCACTTCAAGTGGGCGGTCTCCAGGTTCTCCCTCGACGCGCTCAACCAAGCGGCCGTCGCAACCGGCTCGTGCTGGCTGCTCAACAAGCCCTTTGACGCCTTCTTCTTCTGGCGGCGCCCGCAAGAAACGGCGTCTGTGCTAGATGCGCTCGCAAACGTCTTCAGCTCAGACGACCAGATGCTAGGTTCTACCTCCAATTTCACTCTCACCGCCGCAGAGGCACTCTCGGCCCCGTGTGGAGTGGCAGGCCTGCTTGACAGCCCCATGCCGACGCCGGTGCCCTCGAATTTCACGATCGCGGCCCTCACAGCCGCGGCGCAGAATTGGTACCACGCCCTCTGTGCACCCTCCTCCGACCCGTCGTGGCCTAACGGCTTCGACCCAGCCTACCAGCCACAGCAGATGGCGCTGACAGCAGGTCTACTGTGCCTAGCGACATGCGATGTGAGCGACAAGTCGTTTCCACAGGAGTCAATTAGCGCGGTGCTCACTGCGCCGAAGCTGGCGCGTGATAGCGTCTGTGCTGCATTCCCGTGGGGCCCGAGCTCTGCGACCACGTTCATTAACCACACGACTCGCGACGAGCTTGCGTCTAAACTGAGGCCTATCGCCGGCACACCATGTCAGTGCGGAGGCCCACGCAAGAAGGACACCCCCCAACTAGACGTGGCCCTCATCATCGGCTACGCTTGCTTGCTCTTGCTGCTCGTCGTGCTCGCGCTCTGTGCTTGTCGCCAAGCACGCCGCAAGGCCCTAAACAAGCCGCTGCACCTGGGCACCAGCTTGTTAGTTGATACGCCATTGAGCGCGTCATTGAGCGTCAATCAGCCTGTGCGTGAGATTGCCTGAGATTGCATGAGAGTAGGAGCGCCCATCACGTGGACTCGCGGCCCGCCCACATGAATGTGTATAAGAGTGTGTGTGTGCTGTGTGCGTGCCCTGGACCCTGCGGCCGCCTGCGGTCGGTGAGCGGACAGCCCGTGTCAACGCATGCTGACGATGCTCATGCTGAGCTGTGTGGGGAGTGGACAGTCCAGTGAGTTGTGTTTGTTTGTGCGCGAACCCGGCGATAATTACAATATGCCGAGAATTAATCATGTCGATTTGTTTCATGTTTGCTCGTGCTGATCTTGGGCTACGCGGCGGCTGTGCAGCAGCTGCTCGCAGACCATGCGCGCGGGCGCAGGCAGCCAACGATCTAGAGAGACGTTGGCGCCGGGCAGCACCGGCTGCCACATGTCACATTGCGCCACGTTGACGCACTCGAGCCACGTGGAGGTCGCCGCGTGCAGCCAACGGGTGGGTGCACATGTGTAACGGGGGGGCACGAGTGGCGCCACTTGCGCGACTGACCCCGACTTGGCCGATGATGTCACGGCGGTCCGAGGGAGCCTCACAAGCGCGTCATAGTATCCGAGTGTCTCGTCAAAATTGCCGTGCTTCGCGTTGGCGAGGTGGACTGCCACGCTGTGGTTGATGTTGAATCGCGAGGATGGCCACACGAAGAGCTCGAGCAGATTGACGAGCTGCACAAAGCGTATGCGCGCGCTCGCATTGAAGGCGTGGGTCGTGAGCCAGCCCATGCCAACGTCTGTGGGCAGTGTACACTTGCCGTGGGAGGCTGTGGGAAGATCCGCACGGACCGCGGGCTGGAGGAAGGCTCTCGCCTCATCCGCATGCTTCACGAAGCCGAGTAGAGCCCCGACTGCGGCGAGCCCGAAGGCTGAAAAGCTTCCTTGTGCCATCACGAAGCTCTCACGGCGGCGAGCCGTCAGATTTATGTTAACGGCTGCCCTGTGTTCCTTCAGGCGTGCGCGGTGAGAGCTCTCATCCATCCTCAACTCTATCGCGCTCCGTTCGTCTGACGGGGAGGAACCCCACATGAAGCCCATGCCCCCCAGCAGCTGCGGATCGAAGCGCAGCCAGTGCATGGGATTGCCGACCCAGCTCCATGAATATGGGTGCACGGACGCCACGATTCCGTTGAAGAAGGTTTGCAGCCGCGCTGGCACCATCCAGAGGTCGCTATCGGCCCAGCCGACGAACATGGGCGCCAATGAGGATGCAGCATGCTCCAGCCACGCAAGTATCTTGGCGACGCATTGGAATTGCGGCAAGCTGCTCACATACGCGGGCCGAGTGAGGACCGCAATTTGAGGATACTGGTGTGGAGGAGGCGGTGCTCGCTGTTTCACCGCCTCGTCCTCAAAAATGCACCAGCGCAGCAGCACGTCTGCAGCAGGTCCCAGGGCGTAGCTTTCAGCCATACGACGATTCAGGAGCGAATCAGGTGCCACTGTCAGAATACCGATGGCGACCAGCGCCGGCATCGCGTCGGCCGCCTGAAAAACCAAGCCGTCGTGTTGGGCGCGCGCGAAACGCGATAGAGGCCCTCGTGCTTGGGGGTCCGGAGGTTATGCGCGTTGTGTTGAACAGCAGCACACATAGAATTCCTGTACTTCAATGTACATAGAAAGTTCACTGTACTTCAAGTGACTATACTGAGCCAGGGCTGCTGCGGCCTCGTCCGAGAAGCGCGGCAGAGCGCTCTTCGTCTTTCTCAACGCCTCTGTGTCCATGATGGTACATCATGCCCAGATGGCTCAGCGCTTGAAGGTGACCCTGTTCCGCGGCTTGGTTCAAGAGCTCGGCTGCGCGCGTGTAATTCCGATGGACGCCAACGCCCTTGAGGTGCAGCAGCGCAAGGTCACACTGCGCCTGCGCGAATCCCGAGGCTGCAGCCATGGCCAACAGCTCAGCCGCGCGAGAAGGGTTCCGCGGCACCGTCACGCTTCCTCGTAGGCACATCTTCGCAAGTGAGCACTGTGCCGGAGCATATCCCTGTTCTGCTGCCTTTTCGTACAGCTCAGCAGCGCGCGCGCTGTCCTGCGCCACGCCGACCCCCCTCGCAAAGGCTAGCCCGCGGGCATATTGCGCCCAAGCGCTGCCCTTGGACACGTTGGCCGCCACTAAGGCCTCCGCAGCACCGACACCGCCGAAGCGCCTTTCGTCCGTACCGATGTTCGGGCTCTGAACTATGCCGAGCAGACGGTCCGCGTAGCCGGCATCGGACTCCGACGCATCGTCAGGCGTGCCGGCGCAGCGGCGAATCTTGGGGGCGAACTTGGGCGAATCCTGTACAAGGTATTCATCGCCAACCTTGATGAAGCTATCCGACTCGAGATCGTGGACCTGGAACGCGTCGAGCTCAGCCGGGGTAAACCTATGCTTCACGCGCAGGCCCTCGGTCAGAGCATCATTGAAAATTTCGCTGCCCATCTTGGGCTTCTGGAGGCCCACCTTCTTCCACCTCGAACCAAGTATCGGGCTCATCTCCAACATCTTTGAAAAGGTCAAGGAGCCGCTGGAGAGTGACGCCTCGTACAGAGCCCCCTCTTCCTCATCATACGGCGTCCACTTCATCTCCTCAGCATCAAACCACTCCCACACTGGAAATGCATCCTGTCTCAAATATTCGTGGCCCACCTTGATGAAACTGTTTGCCTCAAGATCCTTGATCACCTGGAAATTTGAGAGCTCCGCTTTTGTGAATTCGAGCTTCTCGGACAGAGCCGCGCTGAGGGCCTTATTGACGATTTCATTGCCCTTCGTCGGTCTTTCGCGGCCCACCGCTCTCCACTTTGACCCAACGAACGGCGGCTGCGTGGGTGTGATGGCAGGTGGTGCACGCGCAGCCTCTACTTCACTTCCGGCGATCGTTGAGTTGGGGCGGCCTTCACAAAGCACGAGCGGCGTGGGTTCAATCGGTTTTTCGTCGGTTTCACGATCCTTGATTCGCTGCTGGCGCTTGAGATGCAGGATCGCATCGCCAACGTGCCAGTCATGGTTGGCGATCAGCTTTTGGGCTGCCTCCTTATCTGAGTCGTGGTAGTCACATACCACGCTCTGTTCCTTCAGCCGCTCAAAGAAATTTTCAACATAGCGTGCTCGCATCTCGGGCGTGACGGCCCTATCCATTGCCTCGCGCAGATCCCTAAGGACCTGCGCTCGGGGAACCCCCGCAGCAATCAGCATGGCCAAGTTTGGGTTGCGCGCGAGTAGCTGGTCATCTGTGAGCGGCATCCGTCGCGTCGAGATCACGTTGTTTTTTGAGTCCGACCCGCAACAAACAACTGTGTGATTCGGGAAGTTCGTCGTCGGTTCGCGTGAAACCAACGCGTGCGTGTGGGAGGCTTGAGGCGCTCGGAATCAAGATGGAATCTGGAGGAATCGCTTGCAGGACGTTCGGGGTTTAAGTGCGGTAGGACCGGGCGCCCGTTTCTGTGGTTGTCTGCCCGTTGCAGTCGACGATTTCCCGGGCGCCGGGATGTTTAGGAATAGGAAGGTCGGGACCACGGGAGATACCAACGCAAAGTCACGGACCAACCCAAATAGTCGTCTCATTGGAAGGCACGAATCCCGCCTTTCACTAAGCCGGATTTCAGTCACGAGACGCACGTTGGTGTGAATTGCGGGATCAGGAGGGCCTGTTTCACTGTTAACAAGAAAGCCCAGGAGGGAATCCTGCTCGCATTGCCCCGAGCCTCCCCCATGTCCGTCGCCTGCCAGCAGCTCTTCGACAGGCACAAGATCCCTCTGGCGACCTCCACGCTGAGCCTGTACCTCGAATTCGATCTCACCGACGTCCCCGACCACGCGTCACTCCGAGCGAAGGACCATCAGGCGGCGTGTGACGAGGCCTGCCGCGTGTCCGGGCTGAGGCCGCCGTCCGTCGTCGTCGCGCGAGCGTTGACCACGCACAAGGCCGGTGACATCGAGGAGGCGCACTCGCTGCCGTACTACTCGGACCCTTGGCTGACCGACCCAGCACATGAGATACGCATCGAGTTCCTCTATAGGTGAGCGAGGGACGTCCGTGCAATGCACGCCTGCGAAGCCACACGCATGCGGCATGAGATCGTCTCATGGCTCTCACAACCCTCTCCGCCCCTCCCCTCTTCACCCTCCACTCTCCACACCTCACAAGACCCGCGCACGCTCCTCCCTCGCAGTCTCTCGTCCCCTCGACTGACGATCCGAGTGCTTAACGAGCTCTCCAAATGCGACGGCGTCGTGGCACTCCGCACCGCCCTCCATACACTCGAAGCGCTCGGCGGCGGCCCGATCGGCGGCGGCGCCCCGTTCAAGACGAACCCACCTTTCCGATTCGGAGTCCGACACCTCCTCAACCTCCTCAGGACCATCGTCCCCTGCGTCGTCGCCTCCCTATGGCCCTTCTCGCGCGCCGTCGTGAGCGCCGACGAGCTCGGCGCGCCCACCACGATGTCGGGGGTACGGGCCTACTACCGGCAGGCGCGGCCGCCTCTCGCCAGGTTCCGCCTGTACCGGTCACCCACGGCCGGGGCGCGCGCGTACAAGGAGCTCATCTCCGTGCTCGAGATTTGGAAGCAGCGGATGCACTGGCGCGGCTTCTTCACTCTGCAGAACATGTCCAGATTAGGGTCGTCGCCGGCCGTCGCGCCGGCCGTCGTGCCCAACTCGCGCGACCTGCTTAATATCGAAACACGGTACCGGCACATCTTCATCCCGCCCGGGTTTCCGCCCTCGGGTCAGACCTGGACGTCCATGAACTACCTGCACGCCAAAGTGCTCTTCGTCAACAACTACGGCATCCACGATGTCCACACCAAAGCGAGGGCGACCGCCTTTCTGTGGGACTGGATCGGCGTGGCCGCCCACGTGGCGGGTACCGGATGCATCACCGTCAACGGCCAGTTCCTTGTCTGGGCCCGCGGGACACCGGCCGGCCTAGAGAAGGGGCAGGACCTCTTCCAAGCTGCTCTTGGCGGGCCGCCCCACCTCGAGCTCGAGCAGTACAAGGGGCCGAGGCAGTGAGTGGGGGCCCGACACCGGTCAGGCCACTGAAAGGCCATGCCTAGGCCACGGGGCGAGCCATTGCAGCCAGAGCCAAACATGGAGTTCACAAAAAGCGAGGCCGACAGCGGGCGTATCCGCTACCATACAGCCTGCTGCGGGTGGGGGGCGGCCTGGGGTGATGTGCGTGCCGCTGACCCGCTGAGCGCTTTCGGTGGCGGAGCCGGGCGAGGCGCTCGACCACGAAAACCACGAGTGGAGTGATCAGGGAGCGGGCAGAGCTCTTGGGCGCAATTTATGTGACCAGAGCGGGGGACAAACCCCACAGAGACCGCCGATCGGGTGGGGGGCGGCCTGGGTTAATGATGTGCAAGCCGCTGTCGTAGAGCCTGTTGAGGCCGACAGCGGGCGTATCCGATACCATACAGCCTGCTGCGGGTGGGGGGCGGCCTGGGGTGATGTGCGTGCCGCTGACCCGCTGAGCGCAACAGACTCCCGAGGACGGCTAAAAGATAGTCGGTCGCGTGCTCTAGTACCCGGTCCGGTGCGTCGCCTTCCGCCTTCCTGTGCGTACCGTTGCTTCAGTCGAGTGACAGTGTACCCTTAGTGAGCCTTGTTAGAGTCCCGCGTGTACTGTGCGTGGCGTTGCCAGTTTGCGCGGTGTACGCCGGCCGGTCAGGGGCGTGTGTATACGGTGGTAAGTCTGGTATACACACCTCGGTTTCGGTTTCTTACCGGGACCTTCTTAAGCTAGGCTTGAACCATTGCCGAGGGGGCGGGGGGCGCGGTGACGTGTGGCGTAATGTAAAATCTGTCTCGGCTGTCTCGAGATGTTTTTTAGGAATCGGCTGTCTCAAGTTCGAGTATTTGAGTTTGTTTAAGTTCCACGTGTGTTTTCCCTGTGAGTTGCAGGTTGGGTAGATTCATGAGAATTTCTCATGTGACCAAAATAGGAAGCCTTGTAGGATTCCTACTTTTGCGAGCACCTCACACAAGAAGTGTTCCACTCTCGGCTCTCACTGTCGTGGTGCCCTGCAACACGTCCTGAGTCTGCAAGTCCTATGTCGTCTCGAACGGACATTGTGCTGTGTCGCGAGCAGGCCACAATCGTTGGGTTCCGCCTTGATGAAAGGCCATTCGGCTATGCTCCCATCATCGGCCTCTTGAAGCCAGGCAGCAGCGCCAACGCGTGGCTTGGGCGGCAACGTGGCGGCATCGGGATTTCATCCTCGGGTAACCTTTGGATAGACGGCGTCGAGAAACACTCGACGCTGCCACGCTTCGATGTCAAGGACCTTATCTGCATCGAATGGCAGCCGGGGATGAGTGCGAATGGCAAGCTCACATTTCGCATCAACGGAGCAGTAGCTTTGGAGCTCACGGAGATCGAGTACAAGGGCACGTTTGACGGATGGTGCGTGGCGCATAGTGGCGCCGTTGGGTGGACGCTCCTTGACGTTCGCGTCATCGGCGAGACGTCACACCTCAAGGAGCATGCGCCTCCACCTTTCGCTGTGCGCCACGAACCATCCTTTGACAGCTGGTTCCTTCTTCATCAGGCTGAGCGGTCGCCAGCCTTAACATCGGCACGAGCAAAACAGATCCGTGAGGAATCTGCGCGAGCCAGGTTGGCGGCTGTACTCGCCCCTAACGGGGGCAAGGTGCAAGAGTCGTCTGCCAACGCGCCGCGCCGGCCCAGCTTCGTGGAGCAGCTGTTCAGCCTGGGCTTCAAGGCGAGCACCGAGCCAACGCGCGCTCTGCAGGCGGCGCCCATCGCCACACAGGGCAGCAGCCAGCTTGACGGGCCGCTCGAAGAGCACCAGGCGGCGCTCACTACGGCGCCCATCGCCACTCGGGGCAGTCCACTTGGCCTGCGACGCGCTCGGGAGCTCATCGTTGACGAGCTCGATTACGTCCACAGGGGTCTTAATGAGGGTCTTCATCAGCTGCCAGGATCCAAACCACGCAAGCTCGACGAGCCCAAGGTGGTGAGCATTGACGAGGTTCCCGTGCTGCCTCCTGCGGTGCAAGCAGCATACGACGCGGCCGCCAATGCCGCGTTGGAGCAGGAGGATATGGACACCGTTGCTGAGCTGCCGATCCCACAGAAGCCGTTACAGAAGCCGCAGGGAACCAAGTCATATGCTGCGCAACAGCTACCCAAACCCGCGCTCGTAACGGCGCCGCGCCGGCAGCCTAATTTGCGCGATATCTTGGCCCCTTGGACTGATACCCCTGCCCAAGGGGTCTGGATATCCTTGGCTGGGGGTATCCCACTCCCAGCCAAAAGTCGGCCAGCAGCCTTGCTGCATCATCATGCGTCGAGGGAGGCGAGCCGCAGTGCGAAGGTGCTGCAGGCTGGGCGTGCGCCGTCGGCTCTCACTCTCCCGGGCTTCCTGCGCGTGCCACAGCATCACACCTGGAACCAAGGCATGGTGCCACAACCTGTGCGAGTCTGAGCGAGTCTCGAGGTCCTGGATGTCGTCCTGAGCGCTAGCGAGGTCACATATGAACGGTTAACGCGATCTTGGCCCTGTATCGAGGCCTCATATTGCTCTGTACAGGGCGGTACGACGGCCACCTCTGGCACGACGGCAGCCAAAGCCACCTGTATCTGTGCAGTGTGTGCCAATGTGTTGTGTGCTCAGTTGTGTGCTGTGTTTGTGCCCTTCTTCCGTTCGCAAAGTTCTGCTCGGTTAGGAAGGAGCGGCGCGCGCGTCCCTTCCCTTCGCGTGTCGCGGGTCACGCTCAGCGGA
>ENA-UOXG01000231-UOXG01000231.1-mixed-culture-metagenome-genome-assembly--contig:-NODE-231-length-36007-cov-43.858589_pt1 | contig 36007 bp, 27 predicted proteins | sample MGYA00238159_ERZ761634 | MGnify/ENA primary metagenome ERZ761634 (study PRJEB28908, sample SAMN08776845) | mixed culture metagenome | isolation source: Freshwater growth medium | place: USA... | reverse complement strand
GCCGTGTTGGTTTGTTTCGTTAACGGATGCTTGCAAGTTTGCGAGATTAGCGGTCAATTGCATTGCTCTCTTCAAGTGTGTCTGAGTCTCTTCAAAAAGCGTCAGTGCGATTGCGACAGGAATCGACGTTATGTTATTAATCACTGGGCACCCCTGACCCCAGCTGTATACACTAAAACTTTCCCGGACCTACAGTGGCACCTCTACCGACGCGCGCCTCTTTCGCGCGTCAGTAAACTGTCACCACATCATGCGCTGTGATGATGGCACGCTGCCGGCCGGCTTTCGCGCCGGGTAGATGCCTCGCGGCGCGTTGAGCACCGAGAAGTCTGAGGCCGTGACGATTGGAACATGCTGCGGGCTCGGTGGTCTGCGTGGGCCGCGACCGGTGGCGGCCGTGGTGGCCGGCCGGATCGTCGAGAGCGAGGACAGCGAGCCCGGCGTGAACTTGACTTCGGTGGTCCGCTCCTTGTACTGGCGGTACTGGCGCATCGCCTCGAGTCGGTCTTTGGTGGAGAGTCCCGTCACATCGGGCGGGCCACGAGAGAAGTCGCTGTAGGTATTGTAGTTCGCAGGGTCCACGATTGCAAAGCTGCCCAAGGACGCCTGCGAGGCGTGTGTGGTGCCAAACGGGCGGGCGAAGCGTACGACGGAAGGGCTCTCGCTGTGACCATAGCTTGAGAGGCTGAGGCCCGACTTGTCGAACGTCGCAAGGCTGAGATGCAGCGGAGTCAGCCGACCGCCAAGGGAAGATGCCGCGAATCGCTGCCGTGGAGAGAGATGGGAAAACGAGCCGCTGCTCTGGAGCGACGTGGTCGATGCAGACTGGGGAGCGGTGAACCGCGGCCCAGCCGCCGTGGCGCCAAACGGACGGGGTCCGGCCGGGGTCGTGCCGCCGTGGCGCCTCCTCTCTTCTCTCCATTGCCCTTCGGCGCGGTGCAATGTCTTGAGGTGCACGAGCCACGCGTTGTCGCTATTGGTCGGCGAACCCCGATCCCTCGGGTACTCGAACATGCGGTTCACGCCCATGACGGACAAGTAGGTGCTGAATGAGGTCCTTCGACAGCGCCGCCGCGGCCGAATGAGTTGCCGAATGTCTCGTCGCGTGCCCGCGAGTTTGGAAATCTGTGCTTACCTTTTCGAGCAACTTTGACAGCCTGAATCTCAAAACCCTCAGGCAAGCCCGCACACAGCAAAGTGGAGCTATATGTGTGGAGGACCTCGCATGCATGCGTACTTTCTGACCCGCGGACGTCACAAGAAACTTAGGCGCTAACCGGATACGTCCAACGGCATGCTGCGCAGCCTGAGCCAGTCCCGCCAGTCCCCGACTCCAGGCCCCGCTGGGCTCAGGCGCAGCCTAAGCCCTGCGCCAGGTCCCGACGGCCCGAGAAGCCCGAAAAGCCCCGCCGACTTCGACGGGCCGCCGCCTCCAAGCCCACCGAGCCCCACCGACGGCGACGGGCCGCCGCCTCCGAGCCCACCGAGCCCCACCGACGGCGACGGGCCGCCGCCTCCGAGCCCAGAGCTGCAGCCTCCGAGCCCAGCGACCCGTCATCAGCCTGCTTCGGCCACCGTCGCCGACAAACTCGCACGCATCGGTTCCATGCTGCGGCGAGAACAGGACCCGATGGCATTCGGCCACCTGCAGCGGTCGCTGCACCTCAACCCGGGCGCGAGCGCGGTCTGGAAGACGCTGGGCCACGCCCTCGCGCAGGACGGCCGCACAGGTGCTGCAGCGGCTGCCCTCGGGGCGGCGGTAGCCTCTTCGAATGGTAGCGACCTGGCGGCGCGCACGGGGCTCGCCACGGTGCTTGCACAGCAAGGACGTGCGAGCGCGGCTCTCGATGAGCTGCTCGCCGTACGGCGTGCCGCTGGCGAGGTGTCGTCGGCCGCCATCCTGATGGCAGGCCCATTCGAGCGCCTGTGCCGCAAGGTTGTGCCCGGCTACCGGCTCTCCTGCATGCAGAATGAGCAGCGCGTGGCGGCGTGGATGAGCGCGCTCAAGGCGGTGTGCCCTCCGCACGCGCGCGTGCTCGACCTCTCGCCGACGCCGATGGTGGCCTTGCTCGCGGCGAAGCATGTCGACGTGCATCGGCCGGTGGTACGCGTCGAGGGGCTGCCGCCATCCGTGACGGACGAGCTCATCGAGTGCAATGGGCTACTAAGCGTCGAGCCACCGGCAATGCTCCTGCTGCCCTCGCCCCGACCGCGCTCCGATGGCAGCACCGATGCGCGGGCGTGGCCGCCGACGAGCGGTGTGTGGGAAGATGCGAGCGGCGAGCCGCGGCCGGCGAACGTCATCCTTGCCGACACGGACGCGCACGACGTGTTTGATGGCACGTACCTGCCCCGACTCGAGGTCGCACGCGGCCTCGCCCCGGGCAAGGCGCTCCTCATGCCAGATCGGATCGAAATTTGGGTGGCGCTCGTGCAGAGCCGCGACCTCATGCGCCTCAACCAGGTGAATGGCTCACGCGGCGGATTCGACCTGAGCTCGCTCAACCGATACTGCCGCCGCTCGCGCGCTGTGCAGCTCGGGTCGCTTACCATGGAGATGATCACCCAGCCAACGCTCGCGTTCACGATGCGCGTGAACGAGGTCGTCAGTCGGAACCCGACGACGTACTCGCCCCTCGCGCAGGGGAGCGCCGAGGTGGATCTGGAGGTTGTGGCGGCGGGGGAGGCACACGCGCTACTTGTGTGGCATACGATCCATTTGACAGCTGCAGCCGATGGGCCGCGCATCACCACTGGACCCGCTGGCACGGGCTCGGTGAGCGCGGACTCGGCGGCGAGGCAGGTCGCGTACTTTCTGTGGACGGCCACGGAGGACGAGGTCCAGTGGCATGAGGAGGGCCCTCTGCTGGCCGGGCTTGGGGCGGAGGCCCAAAGCGCCGCTGCGAGGGCCTCGGGAGACGCCACGGCGGCGGCTGATCATGCGGCCATCGCAGCCCGTGCTGCTCGGGAGGCATGCACGAGAGAGTCGATCCTCCGACCCGAGGTGACCATCTCGGAAGAGGAAGAGGAGGCGGGGGAGTGGGGTTGGAACGAGCAGGAGGCGGGGGGGGACTGGAACGAGGTGGTGGAGGAGGAGGAGGAGGAGGAGGAGGAGGAGGAGGGGGAGGAAGAGCTCGTAGCAGTGGACAGTGAGGCTCGCGATGCGAAGGGGGAGATCTCGGGAGATCGCGATCTCGGTGAGGCTCGCGATGCGAAGGGGGATCTCGACGTGAGCAAGGAGGCACGAGCAGCGGCGAAGGCGGCGCAGAAGGCGGCGCGAAAGGCGGCGAGGAAAGCTGCACGCAAGGCTGCACGCAAGGCCGAGCGTAAGGCGGCGCGCACGGCCGAGAGCCGCGGGCTTCGCAGGATGCACGAGCATTTGGTGCGACTGGTGGATGCGGCAGAGCGTGCGTCCGAGGCCGCTTCCGCTGCGAGCGCCATGGCTGCGCTGTCTGCGCACGAGGCCGAGGCAGCGGTCTCGGAGCTCGGGCGGTTGATGCAAGAGGACGCCGGTGACTTTCGGCGGATGCGTGTGGCAAGGGCGCTCGGGCAGGCGGTAATGCGTGCGAGCACAGCTGCAAAGGAGGCGGCCGCGTCCGCCGAATTGGGCGCACGCCAGGCGCTCGAGCCGCGCGTGCGGGACGGGGACGGAGACGAGGACGGAGACGAGGACGAGGATGAGGATGAGGATGGCGAGATGGAGCACGCGACGCGCTTGCCCGTGCATCCGCTTTCCCGTGCAGACGTGGTCCGAGGGAAGACGCAACTGGACTCGACGGGTGCGCACGAAGTGCCACAGGAGGCGACCGATCCCGGCGTGCCCGAGCTCGCGCCGGGGGAGGTGCTCGAGCCTCCAGAGGGCATCGGCTCTCTGGGCGTGCGTCAAGGGCAAGTCGTCCACCTGACGATGCGCTGGCAGCCGCGGCGCCTCGCGGTCCAGCTGAGCTCGGGCAATGTGAAGGCTACACGCGAGCACGAGCGTACTCTCGTGCGTGCGCGGCACACGCAGCGCCAGCTGGTCGCCAGGGCAAAGGCGGCGAGGCTCGAGGCGGAGCGCACTGCGGCGAGCATGCCCACGATCGAGTACGAGGGTCCCCCGCGCTCCGGAGTGCACTCGTTCAATGACGCGGACAAGGGGAGGCTCTTCTTTTCGTCGGTGCTCGGCTCGGAGGTGCATCTGGCGGTGAAGGACCCCTCCCTTGGTGCTGGTGCCACTCGGAAACGCTCCGGCAGCATCATCACGCTCACGCCAGAAGGGGAGGCCGCTGCGAAGGCATCTATCCTCGACAAGGGAGCCAGGGTGAGCGGCAGTGAGAGCCTCACCACCATACTCCACCTTTTCGACCGCGATTCGGGCAAACTCGTCCAAATCCCCTTGTGCGACATCGTGGCGGCACGGCTGGTGCAAGAGAAGGCAATCCAAATGGCCACGGCCGCCGGACTCCTCGACGACCTCAAGTCGCACGAGCTGGCTCAGAAGACTCTCGCGGCGTCCGAGGAGCTCGGCGTTCAAGTCGTGGCCGCCAAGGAAGCTGAAATCGCCGCCCTCGCCGCCGTCGTCGCTGCCAACCGACCGCTGCATCTGTGCGCCATGACCGGACCCATGGAGAGCGCCGTGTTGAGCGGTCAGAATAGGCTGGGGAGTCGGCCGGCCCCTCTGAGCGAGTATCACTTCCCAATGGTCAACGATACGCATCGGAACAACGCCTTCCACAGCGCCCTCGCCCACGCGATCAACGAGACGCGACCGGAGCTCGTGCTTGATATTGGCGCAGGCACGGGGCTACTGGGCATGATGGCGGCGCGGGTAGGCGCGACTCGCGTTCTCGCGGTCGAGATGGCGCCCGAGCTCGCGCGGATCGCACGGGGCAATGTGACCGAGCATGGGCTGGACGAGCGCGTGCGTGTGCTCGAGTGTCACTCAACTCACCTGAAGCTCGATGCCGCCTCGGCCGATCCATGGAAGCGCACCGCCTCGATGCTCGTCTTCGAACTGCTCGGCTCCGACCCGCTGTGCGAGGGACTGCTTCCCGCGCTCCACGACGCGCGCAAGCGGCTGCTCACCCCTGGCGCGCTGGTCATCCCGGCGGAGCTTGAAGTGCACGTGGCGCTCGTTCAGAGCGAGCAGCTCGCACGACTCAACTGCACGGCGGCGCCCGTCGGTGGGATGGACGTGAGCGCGCTCCGGCGCGTGGCTCACCGGGTGCGTCCGGTGCGCCTATCCGACGTGGCGCATACGGTGCTCTCTCGACCCCGCGTGGCGGTCCGAATGAAGCTCGATGACCCGATCGAGCTGCCCGCGCTCTCGGGCGGCACGCACATTGAGCTCAAGGCGGAGCTCAATGGTACCGTACATGCGGTCGTCGCGTGGTTCGTCGTGTACCTTGACCGCGCGCGCACGATTGCCGTGAGCACGGCGCCCGGCGTCGAGGAGCCGATGAGAGGCTTTTCGTGGGGCCAGGTGTGCCACCACCTGCCCGCTGGGGGGTGCGTGCTACGAATGGGCGAGCAGATGCACGTGCACACGCAGTGGTCTGAGAGGGGCGTACACCTCTCAGCGACGCCACACCCGGGCGTGGTCAAGCTCGATGTGGACCTGAGCGGCTCGGACGGCTCCATCACGCGCAATCTGCTCTTCCTCCGCTCAGGCAACGAGGCAGGACAGAAGATTCAGGCCGAGATGCAAGCGCAGAGGGAGGCGACGGCCAAGGAGGAGGCGGAGCTAGCGGCACGCAGCGGTGACTGGAAGCGCGGGATGGAGTTCCGTGGGTCGTTCGAGGACCAGATCAAGATGGCCGACAAGGAGCGCACCAAGGACGAGAAGAACAAGAAGGAGATTGAGAAGCGCAAGGCGAAGCGAAGGGCAGATGCCCTCAAGTAGCCCTCAAGTCCTATGAAATGGAGAAGAAGTCATGACTGGGAGCGGGGGCGGTGCTCAGGGAGCGGCAACCTAGCCGGAGAGGTCTCATCCGTGCATGCAACGTGGCATGGCCTGTCCACTAGACCACTAGTAGGAATCCCCTCCTTTCGGCTTCGGGCGACGTCGACGAGCGCGCCCCTCCTTTTGGCTTCAGGCTTCGGGCGACGACGACGGTTGCCAGGGAGGGTGCTGGAGATAAATCATAAAAAGTGTGGAACGGCTTTTCCTGAAGAAACGTAGTCGATGGTTCTAGCGTTTCAGCAAAACTCCGGCTGACGAGGGCACGGCACTCGGGAGGGTCGAGGCCGGAGGCCGGGCGCCTCCTGAGTCCGCTGTCTCGAAGCTCACGTCAGGTAACGATCGCTGGTGTGCTCAGAAAAAGAAATACGGCGCGGCGCGCGCGCGCGCGCCCACGACCTCTTGTTCACTTCCCCTAAGTCTACGGCTGCGAATAAAGGCTTTCCTTAGTGTACTGATCGCGTTGCACCCGCTGCGTGGTCACAGGATGACCTTCACGGTCTGCCTCGACAAGTCGCGAAGCAGCATGCGCGTGTCCTCATCGAGCGAGTTGAAGCGCAAGTCACAGTACGTGAACGACGGGTTGGCCGCGATCGCATCGGCGATGGCCTTGCCACCCTTGAGTCCGACGAGATTGCCGGAGATGTCGAGCTCGGCGAGCGATGGATTTCGTCCGAAGGCCTCGGCGATCGCCTTGCCACCCATGGCGCCGATGCCGTTGTACGCGATGCCGAGCTTCTTGAGAGATGCGCACTTGCTCACCTGATGAGGGGGTCATCAGGCGCGCCATCGGGTGCAATCAGAGAGGCCAACAGCTTCAGAGGCCGGCCGCTCTCGCTGAGCTCGCACTCACCGCGTCCGCGAGCCCGACGAGGCCCTCCATGCTCGCGATGCGCACGCCGTGCAAGTAGCTCACGCCGAGCGAATTCTGCGAGAGGTCGAGCTTGGTCAGGCACTGACTGGCGCGGAGTGCCGTAGCGAGGCCCACCAGGCCGCGGGACGTGTACTCTCCGCAAAAGTCGCCTCGCTCGAACCAGACGCCGCACAGTCGGTTGGCAGAGAGGTCGAGCTGCATGGGTTGTGCTCAGAGAGGCGACCAGCAGTTGTCAGCGCTCGTCAGAGGGCATCAGAGGGCATCAGAGGGCATCAGAGGCCACCAGAGGCCAGCAATCACCTGCGTGAGGCACGTGCTCCGGCGCAATCAGAGGCCATCAGAGGTAATCAATCACCTGCGTGAGGCACGTGCTCCTGCGCAATCAGAGGCCACCAGAGGTCATCAATCACCTGCGTGAGGCACGTGCTCCTGCGCAGTCCCTCGGCCACCATCAAGAGCTCATCCGCGCCGAGCTTGTTGCCGCCGAGCCCTATGGCGAGGGTGGCACGCATGAGCTGTGCCACTGCGAGCATCGAGGTCGGTAGATCGCCGCCGATCTTGCCCTTGAGCTCGAGATCGAGCTCCGATCTCGTCGAGAGCTCTGATCTCGGCTTCGTCAACTCGGGGGAGGAGCCCTCGCCCGAGACGGCGCGTCCGCCCGAGACGGCGCCATCACTCTCATCAGAGACGGCGCGGAGCAGCCCGCGCCCGAACCGATCGCCCATCTCGGCGCCCAGCCGGAGCGTATTGCGCCACCACGAGCTCCATCGCCAAGGGGCGCCCACGTTGGGCGGTAGGCGCCGCCCGTCGGCGATGCTTCGGGCCGTGTAGTATTCCTGGAATGAGAGGTGCGACGACTGCATTTGGTACGGCTCCGATTGGAGCAGCGTGAAGAGCGGCAGCTTATCGGCGGCGACGCGACGGAGCATCGCCTGTAACGTCTCGCGCAGCTCGGCGGGGAGATTCGCGCATGCGGCGCTCACGGCGGCGCGTCGCTTCGCCCTTTGGCTCGTCTCAAACTGGCGGCCGCTCGCCTCGTCCAGACCGGAGGAGCGGAAGTCGACCTCACGCAACATGTCGCTCATCCTGCCATCGCTCAGGACGACACGAAACGGTCGCGCGCTCACAACGCCGCGCATCCCAATGTGTGGCCCTGCGAGGATCTCGACGTAGTGACCCTTGGCCGCGCGTCCCTCGAAGTGGGGAAGGTCGCACCGGATGGCCGCGAGGACTTCGGGCGCGAAGAGTCCGAGCGCCGCCTCCTCTAAATGGAAGGTGGTTATGACGCGCCGCTCGGCCGCATGCGCCTCAAAGAAGACGGCCTGCACCATGCCATCGAGCGGGACCGACTTGCCACGTATACGGCCCCATCCGTTCAGCGCCTTGAAGGAGCCAGACGTGTTGGCGAGTTTGCGCTTGAGGATCGCGATGCCTTCTCTCTCGAGGATCACCGCGGTAGCCTGGTCGTAGAGCGCCACAGTCGTCTCCGGCATCTCCACCCGCACGAGATCGCGCTCGACTGCTGCCGAGGCGGCCGCGTTGCCGCCCCCTCCTCCGCCCCCTCCTCCGCCCCCTCCATCCCCTCCTCCATCCCCGGCCGCAGCTTTGAACACTTTCTCCCATCGGCGATCTCGCTGCTGCTCGAAGATCGAGATTGCGACGGAGAGCATCAGAGGGTTGGCTGTGAGCCGATAACCTGTCTCGACGTCGAGGGGGACCTGACGGGAGAGGTGATCAGAGGTCATCAGAGACGTCGAGGGGGGCCTGATGGGAGAGGTCATGGGAGAGGTCATCAGAGGCCATCAGAGATGTCATCGGAGAAGCGATCACCTTCTCGAGCAGGTAGCGGGGGAGAGCCTCAACCGCCGCCCCCGCTCCCAAACGCTTCTCGATCACGTCGAGCTGCTGCCTGTCCGTCAGAGGGCACAGGCGCAGGTGCCAAAAGTGCTCCTGGAAGCGGCTCGCGTCCAGTCCGGCTGGGCGCGACGTGACAACTATCACATGGCCCTGCGGTGCGAGCACCTCGGTCACGTGCCGCTCGATCACGTCGCGCACTTGGCCGCCCTCGTCGATCCCATCGATGAGGAGGATCGCGCGGCGCGAGCTCATAGCTTGACGAAGCATAGCGTAGAGATCGGAGTTGCGCCCATGCTCCATCTGCCACAGGTGGGGGTAGAGGGGCGGAGAGGCGGTGTGAGGGGTAGAGGGGCGGAGAGGCGGTGTGAGGGGTAGGGGGATGGAGAGGCGGAGTGAAGGGTAGGGGGGTGGAGTTGTGGTGTGATTGGCACGCAGAGAAGCACGCCGCTAGTCATCCTCTCCACCTGTAGGTGGGCGTCCACAAAGTTCCACGCGCTCGCAAACGGATTCGTATCGGCGCTCATAGACTTCGTTGTCCGACGTCGTTCGTTGAGAAGATGCGCTTGGAGCAGCTGCACGCGCACTAGGATCGGGACGAGGGGCGAGCGCTCGTCCTTGATGAGGGACGTAATCAGCTGCGACATGAGGCATGTCTTGCCCTGTGCAGCCTCAGCGGTGAGCAGAACGCATGCGCGCCCTTTGGGGGCTTCTGCCTTGCTGCACAGCGCCGCCTGCGTCGCCTGCAGCCACGAGGCCAAGCTCGCCACGTCACTCACGCTCCCTATCGGTCCGAGGCTAGCTGCGGTCTGGGCCGGTTGGAGCACTGGCGCGAGGACGGTGGGCACGCATTGCTTGATGACGTCGAGCCGCCGGCCGGTCAAGGCATCGACGAGGGTTGCATGCGCCGTCTTCATCGCGCGCACGTGGCGCGCCTTGAGTGCATCAAACCGGTGAGCCGCGAGGTCGGCAGGGGCGTGGTTCCAAGGATGGAGCGCCAAGCTAAAGGGGCTCCCGTCTGAGAGGAGCTTGAGCTTATGCTCCCCATCGACTGTCTTCACCTCACTCGCGAGCGTCTTGGCGACGGACCCCTGATGAGGGCGGCAGTCGAAGGCAGTCGAAGGCAATCGAAGACAATCGAAGGCCATCAGAGGCCATCAGAGGCCATCAGAGGCCTCAGTGCACCCACCTGCCCTCGCTCCGTGCCGGGATTGAGTGCTTGCCACGCGGACCCACGACATCGCACGTTCTCGGCCGCGCCGCCCGCGCCACCCGCGTCGCCCGCGTCGGCTACGCGGCCTGCGCCATCGCTCGCGATCGAACGCGTCCTCGCCGCTGCCGGTGGCGGCTGTGTGCGAGAGGGGCCATTCCCAAGCTGCTCCTCGTCCATGAGCTCTGGCGGCTCGATGACTGACACGTCCTGCCACTCAGTGCCGCTGTGAACGGACAAGCGCTGCCCGACGGCGTACCTGATGAAGGAGGCAATCACACTCAGTCAATCGCAATCAACCGCGGCCCGACGGCGACCCCGAGGAGGGAGGCAATCAAACGCAATCGGTGCTCGACAGCGTACCTGCGCATTCCGAGCGCGCCGGTCGCCCGCAGCTCGCGCAGGAGCCACTCTTCGATGACCTGCTCGAGCCTCGAGCGATCAACGGCCATCGCCCGCAACAGCGCCTCGCGAAAGCTCTGAACCGAGGCGGCGGTCGCGTCGGCCGTCGCCTGTGCGGCCTTGGCGGCACTCGTCTCCGCGGCGACGGCCGTCCTCTCGGCAGAGAGCTGGGCCGCGTGGCGCATCGCTCTCGCGCGCGCAGCCGCATCGGCAGCCATCTCCTTGAGGGTGATGCTCGCTAGCCTGGCCTCATTGGCTGCAAGGAGCGCGTCCGCGGCGGGGCTGTTCTTCGAAAAGTCGCCCCGTTCCTCCGCCTTGGCGTTTGAGATTGCGAGCTCCTCCGCCTTGGCCACCGCCGCCTTCTCGTCGACGATCGACTGCGCAACCTTCTGATCTATCGCCTCCATCTGGTCCTCCGCCGAGCTCGCCATCGCCGCATCGTTCTCCGACTCGAGCACCTTCTCCGCCAGCGCACTCGCAGCCGCTGCGGCCTGTGCCGCCGACCGTTTGGCCGCCCCTCGCGCGTCCTCCGTCGCTTGCTTCACTCCGAGCACACCCTCGCTAGTCTCCTCGAGGAAAGCGCTCAGCGCCTTGGAGCTCGCCTGGGGTAGGGTGCGGGTGAGGGCGATGGTGAGGGTCGGTGGCTAGTCTCTACGAGGGGAGCCTTGAGTCAGTGCCTCGAAAGTCGCCTTCACTCCTAATTTGGAAGTCGAAGGAGGTCGCCTGCACTCGCTCAGCCATCCAAAAGGTCATCCATCGCAATCAATCGCAATCAATCCCAATCCATCGGGGCTCGCCTGCAGCCGCTTGAGCTCGGCCACCAGCTTCTCAGCCGCCGCGGCGAGGTCCCGACGTTCCGCCGTCACGGCATCGTCTTTGCTCGTCGCCGTGCTCCCATCGAGCGCCGTCTTGGGCGCGATCTCGAGCACGATCTTGGCTCCGAGGCCCATGAGTTCGTTGAGCGTGTCAAAGCTGCGCTGGGCGGCACGGAGCACGCTCGACACGGCGCCCGGCTCGGGCGCCTTCCACGGCAGCACCGCCTGGTGACAGCTGTCGAAGTCCATGCGCATCTCGGGCTGATCCATGCCAAAGAGGCATGCTAACCGCTTGCCGCCCACGAGGACGCGCGCGAGCCGCGTCACGCCCTCAGCGCCGCTCAGCCGCACCGACCGGTCCGCCACAAAGGCCACGCGTTCACCCGCGGCGAGCCTCACCTGCGAGACCGCCTTGCCAGCCAAGTCGGGTGGCGGCTCGGTCGGCGGATGCTCGAGGCTACAGCTGAGCGCGATCGCAATCCTCTGCGCAGCGTGGAAGGCGATTCGCTTCTGCCACTTGCCTAATCGGGACGAGTGAAGGCTCTGGAGTGCCTGTGAGAGCATCGGCATCAATAGCGAGGCCGGGTGCAGGTCAGCCGCGCACGCCGTTGCCTCGACGTCATCGCCGTCAGCCCCAGCGGTGGCGAGCTGCTCCCGTAACGAGCACTTGGCCGTGAGCTCGCACGCGAGATCGAGGATGCGCATGCAGAGCCGGAGGGCAAGCTGCGCGTGGGAGGGCCACTGCTGCGCCGCCTGTGGAAGGAGAGCAATCGCATGCATCCATGTGGAACGCACATGGAGACACAATCCGTGAGGCCAATCAGCCACCATTAGGGGCAATCAGGGGCAATCAGGGGCCACCAGCGACAATCAGGGGCCACCAGGGGTCATCAGGGGCAATCAGGGGTGGCAATCGGTGGCGCTATGAGCGACCCTCAGCGGAGGTCATCAGGGTGCTCATCCAGGCGCAATCAGTTAGCAATCAGTGCGCCCACCTGCTTCGAGAGCTCACGGCGAGCCATCTGCCAGAGCTCGGCCGGCTCGCCATTCGGATTCGGGCCAAGCAGCTCATCGACGACGCGAAAAGCCTCGTGCATTCGCGCCGTGCACAACTTCTCATCGCCGAAGCGCGGGAGCACCGGCTTGATCTCTTCGTACGTGGGCGCATGCCCCGCGCACGCGAGGAGGAACTCGTTCAGGGTCGTGGAGTGGCAGGCGTGCTGGCGGAGCTGGGCGGCGGCCACGTGAGGCAGCTCGAGCAACTCGGACAGCGTCGAGACGGGCATCGTGCTCACCTCATCGATGCCAAAGGGCGTCGGGAACAGGTCGAAGAGCACCTGCACGCAATGAGGGAGGCCATCAGAGATCATCAGAGATGCGACCAGATTCAATCTCAGAGGTCATCAGAGGATGCGTCCAGATTCAATCTCAGAGAGCATCAGGTCGGATCGTGCGAGCACCGTGCAGATGAGGCTGGCCGCATCAACGAAGGGTGTGTGGAGCGCCGTCTCCGAAAAGTCGATCAGCCATAGCATGTTGCGTGCATCGACCAAGACCTCGCCGCCGTGCAAGCTGCCGTGCTGTCCCACCCGCAGCGGGTGCCATTTGCTGAGCCACGCGCACGGGCCGCTCGGTTCGCTGGAGCCGTTAGGGGCGGTTGGCGAGCCTCCTCCCACGAGCTCATGTAGCTGACGAAGCAGAGCCACGAGCGGCCCGCATGCATCGGCATTCCACAGCGGCTCGTCGGCGTTCGGGCTCGGCCACTCGAGCACGAAACTGCTGCCAAACTGGCTCATGAGCGAGCGTACGCCGCCGCCGTGGCATGCCGATGCATGCTGTGGAATGCCGTGGCGGCCCCCCTCGAAGGCGGCATGGCCGCTCTTGAAGGACTCGCACTCCTCGGCGGCGCCCATCTCGGCGCCCTCGCCTTGCCACCAAGCGTCGCCGTACACACGCCGCAGCTCGCACAGGCCCTCGTGCAGGCTGGCGGGCGGCTCGTACGCCTTCGCGAGCTTGGTCGCTCCGTCGGTCCATTCGCGACGCTCGAACCTGATGAGGGAGGCCATCAGAGGCCATCAGAGGCCATCAGAGGCCATCAGAGGCCATCGGCATGCAATCAGAGTCGGTCCTTTGTCCGCTCTTGGCGTGCTCATAGCTTGCTCATGGCTCGCTCGTGGCGTGCGTACGGGGAGAGGAAGACGGCGCTGAGCTCGCGTGCGAGCTCGCGCAGGTGCTGCAGCAACAGCCCGTCGGGCGCCGTCGCGGGCACAGCCGCGCGCCGGGCCTGGGCGAGCGCTATGTTGTTGAGCGGCCCCCCGGGTCCCCACAGCTCCTTGAGGATGTCTCCGTAACGTCCAAGCTGCTGGCCCGCAGTCGGTTGGACAGCACCACTGAGCCCAGGGACTCCTCCCTTGCCGCCGAGGGGTGGTGTCTTCGTGCTCGTGTTCGTGGCGAGTCCGGCGCCGCTGCCCGCCCCAGCACCGCCGCTGCCACCGCCTATGCCTGGCGGCATCTTCATCGCCATCGTCGGGGCGCCCAACACGGCGCCAGTCAGGGGAGGCTTGGGCTTGCCGTCTGGCGCCGTGCTGGGCTTGCCGTCTGGCGCCGTGCTGGGCGTGGCCTTGAGGCCGTCGCTGCTATGACAGCTGCCTTTCGAGAACGAGCTGCCGTCACTGCCCTTACTACTCGTGCTGCTCGTCGAGCGCGCGCTCTCCTGCCCGCCCTTGCTGCGCGCCGACTCGAGCCCGCCGCCCGCCCCGCCCTTTTGCTTGACCACGGGTGCAGGAGGGTTGAGCTGCGGCGACGTGCGGAGCATCTTGCGCAGCGAGAGGATCAACTCGACACGCGCCTGCATGCAAGCACGTGCCCACTCAGAAGGCAATCAAGGGGCCATCAAGGGGGCATCAAGGGGGCACTCCTCGACACGCGCCTGCATCTTGAAATGGAATTCGGGAAGCGCCCAGCAGGCACCCGCCGTCTCGAGCACGAACCCGCCCAGAGCTGCCGACGTGCTGCCCGGAGCTGCGGACGAGCTGCCTGGGGAAGCGACCCTCGGTGGGACGAAACCTTCGGGACCGAGCGCCGTACCGAGCACGGACTGTGGGGAAGCGACCCTCGGTGGGACGAAACCTTCGGGACCGAGCGCCGTACCGAGCACGGACTGTGGGGAAGCGACCCTCGGTGGGACGAAACCTTCGGGACCGAGCGCCGTACCGAGCACGGACTGTGGGGAAGCGACCCTCGGTGGGACGAAACCGACGGGACCGAGCGCCGTACCGAGCACGGACTGGTTGGGAGCGCTGCTGAGCGAATTGAGGTCGTCCTCGGGCGCGCCAATCACTGTGCCGTCCTCTCCCTGCCCGGAGTCCTGCACGCCGTGAATGAGAGACAGCCCCTCACTCGCCGGCAGCTCACATTCGGCACCGGTGGCGTCCACGCCCATCGGCCCGCGCAGCACGCGCGCTGCGGCCTCGCCCCGCACGACCTCGGCGATCTGACGCAGAGCCCGTGCCTCCCTCGCGATACGCGTGGCGCTCCCGAGTACGGTGACCGTCGGCTCGTCGGGTTTGCCACGTTCATCGAAGCTCTCACTCTTAAGGAAGATCGCGTCGCGCCCAACACAGCGCCCCCTGATCGCGTGCCGCTCGCCGTGCACCGCATCTGCGACGCTCCCATGCATGCGGCTGAGCTCGACGCGCGACGAGCCGGTAAAGAGGCGCTGCACGAGCCGCAGCAGCGGCAGCGAGAGAGTCAACCCTCCCTTGAGCTCCACCACGAGCGCGTAGTACTCGGGGGGCAATGTGCCATCCCCGTCGACGCCGTCGCATAGCAGCACCTCGCCCTGACCTGCGACGGGGCGTCCGTGGTAGAAGGCAACTCCATTGTCAATTGCACGGTGCACATCGACCCAAATATAGTAATCGCACGGTCGTGGTCCACTGCTGCTGCTGCTCACGCTCGCCGCCGTCTCGCGCCGCAGCAGCGGCGTGTGATGGCGCAGCATCCGTGTAAGCCCCAGCTTCGTCAAACTCTCCGCATGCATTCCGAACCAGCCGTGAACCGCAAGCGGCGGCGCTGTGGCGATGGTGAGTGGCATAGGCCTCTGATGACCTCTGATGACCTCTGACGACCTCTGATGACCTCTAATGACCTCTGATGACCTCTGATGACCACTAATGGTGAGTGCCGTCGGCCGCGGCGCTACGCGCTCGGAGGCGGCGGGAGGGGAGGCGGCGGGAGGGGAGGCGGCGGGGGAGGCGGAGGCGGGGGAGGCGGAGGCGGGGGAGGCGACGGCGGACAGAATCGGAGGGCTCTGCTGCTGCTGCTGCTGCTGATGATGATGATGATGGCTCTTGCTGCTACGCACCGCCTCCGCGCGGCTCGCACAGATCTCGAGGGCCGGGAGATACCATCCGAACGGCGACGTGTCGGGCGCGGGCTCACGCTTGATCGCACTGTGCAACGACGCTTCAGTGGATGGAGACTCTTCCAAAGGGCGGCGTGTCGGTGTCCTGAGCGCCGCGTGAAGCGCCGCGGTCATCTCTGGATCCGCCTCCGGAGCCCCCGCCACCGCATCGTCATGGGCGTCGCCAGCGCCGCCCTCAGCCACCGTTGTGCGTTGGGGGCCCTCCCCATCCCCCTTGCCTTCACCCTCCCCCTTGCCTTCCCCCTCCCCCTTTGCCTCCGATCGTCCCCTCCCCCTCCGTTGGGAGCCCTCCCCCTCGCCTTCGATCGTCGGCCCCCCTCCCCCCTCCCCCCTCGCTCCCCCCTCCCCCTCGCCAAAGATCGTCCGCTCGTCGGCCCCGCCGCCACCGCCGACGGTGCCCATAACGACGCCCTCCGTGAGCCCCTCCGCCTCTGCGAACTGTTCAGCGACCGCCTCGGCCGAGTTGTCGGCTTCGGCCAGCGGCTTGTGTATAACGACGTCCTCCGAGTTGTCGGCTTCGGCCACCGGCTTGTGTATAACGACGCCCTCCGAGTTGTCGGCTTCGGCCAGCGGCCTGGGTATGCCTCCGATGGCCACACGCACGCGCTTCGCATCCTCCGAGAGCTCATAGCGCGCGACGCCCTCCTTGACGACCGGTACCTTGGCAGCGTGGCACACGTCGGGCGCACTGTACACGAAGCCGCCGAGGGATTGGGTCGCGCTCGGCACGGTCGCACGCAGCGCGGGCGTGTTGACGGCCGCAACGGCCGCTTCGACGGGGATCCAGCCGTCCGTGAGGTCGAGCGCGACCCATTCGGGCACACTCTCGGGCAATCTCTCGGGCAATCTCTCGGGCACACTCTCGGGCACACTCTCGGGCAATCTGGGCGAGACGAGATCGGGCGCCGCTGCCCAAGCGGGCATGGCACAGGCGCCCACCTCGGCGCTGCTTTGGAGCGCCGCCGGATCCGCCCGATACGACGCGGGACCGTCCGCCCGATACGACGCGGGACCGTCGTCGGCGATAGGGCGCCCCTCGACACGGCCCGTCGCCCGATGGCACAGAAGCTGTGCCATGAGCCCACCGAGGACTGCCTCCCTATCGGCCTGTGCAGTGTGGGCAACGTGTGCTGCTTCTGCGAGCTTCTGCTTGCTGCGCCGCTTCTTGCGCAGGGCCGCTGGAGATGGTCGCGCGGGCGAAGGGGATGGCAACGTGTTGCTCAGGGCGCTCGGGAGTGCCGTGGCGACTGGGCGTGGTGAGCTCACGCCAGATCGTGACGAGCTCACGCCAGATCGTGGCGAGCTCACGCCAGATCGTGACGAGCTCAAGCCAGATCGCAGGCTGGCCGACGACGCGCGGCGCATAGCAGACGGCGAACTTGCCGTTGGTATGGCATCGATTGGTCCGACAGCGGCAGCGGCAGCGGCAGCGGCGGCGGCGGCGGCGGCGGCGGCGGCGGCGGCGGCAGCTTTGGCGGCGGCGGCTGCCTTGCCGCGCTCCGCCATCGCGGCGAGCGATCCTTTTCGAGGCGGGGGGGCGCCGTAGTGGGCGCCGACGGGGTTGTGCGGGCTGCTACCGCCGAGCGCGGATGGCGCCGAGCGACTCGAGCCGAGCGTCGTGGCGAGCGTCGAGGTGAGGGAAGAGCTGGTTGAGCTCGCGGAGCTCCGGGCGGAGCAGCTGCGGAATCACAGCACATGGAGCAAGTCAGTGGCAGTCTGCGCCCATCGGTGGCACTTTGAGGCACTCAACGGCCATGTCGTGGGACTCAACGGCCACTCAACGGCCACTCAACGGCCACTCAACGGCCATGTCGTGGGACTCGAGATGGCTCGCCATCGCACCCACCTGTGGAAGGACGAGCACGTTGAGGACGAGCCTTCGCTGAGCTCGTCCAAGCTCTTGCGGTCACGTGGAGGCGTGCTGCCTGCGGCTGAGGACGGCGTGGAGGTGCGCGTGGTGGACGGCTCGGAGGTACGGATCACGGGGCTGCTCTGAGCTGCCGATGCAGCCGACTTGGCGGGTGACGTCGTCGCGTCGATCGTCTTGAGCTCGCCTCCGCCGTCCTTGTCCTTCGGCCGCGCGGTCTTGTCGCCGCCGCGCGGCGAGCCCTTCTTCTCCACCACCTTGATCGTGAAATTGCTCGCCGGCAGGACCTCGGGCATTCCAGCTGTGAATATGCGCGAGCGCACGATCGACTCATCTTCCTCAGTGATCGGCACGAGCACCGCAGAGGGTTTGGAGCGCTCCACCTTGCGCTTCAACTTCTTCATCTTCGCGCTCGAGCTGTCGCGCCTCGAGTGCTCGAACTGACTCCTCTCATAGGAGCGCTCCAGATGCAAGTAGCCGGTGAGAGAGGCGAGGAACTCGAGCAGCCGCGGCGTGATAGGCGCAGGCGTATCGTCGTCGGTGGCGGATGGAGCGGCAGCAGCCGAAGGCGCGTCAGCTGGCGCAGGAGTTGTAGTATGCGCGACTGGCGCTGGCGGGAGGGGTCGGTCCCACAGTGTCGTCTTCGTGTGATTATTGATGTCAAAGGTGCGCTCGGCCATTACAGCGGGGGCGGATCCACGACAAATTTCGAAGCGTGACAAGTTTCGAGGCCAGTTTGAGACACATGCATGCAGACCACGTCTTTCGATAATAGAGGACCCGCTGGAATGATTGTTCTTACAGTGCGTTGCCGATCGAGGCGAGTGTTCCTGACTTACTTCCCCTCTGTACCCCTCTGTACCCCTCTGCATCGCTTCCGCGGCGAGCACAGCAGCGACCACTCGAGCTCGCCACACGCGAGCACACACATCGCACATCGCACGGGCCTCACCGCACTAGGCCAGGCAAACAAGAGCATGTCACCCGGGGTAGTGGCCGGTCCACATCGCTGTCGTGCACACAGCTGTCCAATCGCAGCTCGCAGCTCGGCTCGTGTGACAAGCATCATGCCCGCGTCGGTCCTCCTGTCCGTCGCACCTCGTGTCTCCGCTCTCTGTCCGAATCGCACGCAGCACGCACCCAGCACCCTCCGTGCGGGGGCACCGAGCCCGCCGCAAGGTCATCCCGGGCTCGCCGCGTGGGTGTGTGCTATGATCCCGCCATGATCCCAGTACGTCCCAGTGCTCCTCAACGTCGCTCCCCCCGGCCCCCACGCCATGCCGTAGCCTGCTCCACGCCTGCCACCCAGCGCTCCTCAACGTCGCTCCTCCCAGCCCAGCGCCTCTCCGCAGCCTGAGCCGCAGCACGGGCTTGCCAATCGCCACGCAGTCGTCCTCGCGCATCCTCTACGCATCCTCACTCTCTCAGCCTCCTGTCCCACACGTACGTCCCATTCGTGCATCCCCCCTTGCGTCCCCCTCGCCCCGTCTGGTTGTCCAACACGTACGTCCCTTTTGTGCGTCCTCCCCTCGTCCCGTCTGGTTGAGCAGCAGCCGTTGCGCCCCGCTCACGCTTGCCCAGGCGCCCACTGCCGCAACGCGCGCTCCGCACGGCGCAGCAGCTCCATCTCCTCATCTTCATGAGCTCCTCGGCATGGCAGCTCCATCTCCTTGTCCCTCGCCGGCATGAGCCGCTCGCCGCCCGTTGGGACGGGATCGGCAGCGCGCAGCACGGCCCCGGGTACGACCACGCCGTCGATCGAGACGAATCCGTCCTGGGAGGGGGGCGAGCTTTCGGCAGCGCCGTCCGCGTCAGCAACCGGTGCGCCGCCGGCCGCCGCTGGCTCGAAGCACGCCTCGTGGCACTCCTCGTCGCCCTCGGCCTCCCGATGCCAGCGGGCCGCGCTCGGCTCTCGCAGCCGGCAGACGACCAGTCGCTGTGCCTCTGCAACTAGTCTCGGGCTGAGGAGGGATAGAGAGCCGAGCGCTTGCAACAGCGCGAGCTGCTCGGGACGAAAGGGCGATGCATGCAGCAGCATTGCCACAGCCTCGCGCACGAGCTCTGGCTTGCGACACGCGAGCTCATGGGTCCAGCACGGCCGAGTCTCGAGCACGAGAGCGAGGTAGCCGCACAGCGGGGCAGGGAGCCGCCGCTGGAGCTTCACTGCGGTCTCGAACACAAAGAGCTGCCAGGGGTGCGTGGCGAGCAGCTCGAAGGCGGCACGTACCGCCGGGCGCGCGCTCGGCCGTCCGAGCGAGGTGCATAGCCGACAGAGGGCGTGCATGCAGCTTGGCTCGGTGCGCACCGCCACGTTGAGCAGTATCATCGGAAGTTCCGAGTTCCAGGCGTCGCCGGCCGCCCGGAGCACGCACGCGTCGCACAGCTCGGCAGTCAGCTGGAGCGCCGCGGCGCAACGCACCTCGAGCCGGCTGCGCATCGCGGGCAGCAGCTGAGATAGCTCGCCCAGCACCTCTGCCAGCGTGTTGAGCAGCGCACGCCGGAGTGCGAGTGTCGCGTCTGCGTCTGCGGGTGCATCGGTGCGGAGGCGGCGGAGGAGCTGCACGAGGAGCAGCGATGCAGCCGCCGCGCTCGGCTCGTCGGCGCCGCCGCAGCCGCCGGCGGTCGCGCCGCCGTCAGCATCGGCCCTCGCCTGCGATCCTACAGCGCAAGAGCCAACGGCCGCGGCGCCGGCGCGGACATTTGCGGCGGCGGAGGTCTGGGGAGCCACGGCGGCCGGTCCGTGGGTGGCGAGGCGCGCCAGTGTGATGATAAATGGCAGATTGGCGGCGAGGGTGAAGACCGTCTCAGCATGTAAGGCGACCACCACGTTGAGAAAGTTGAGCATCTCCAGCCGCGCGCCGGCCGCAGCTGGCGACGACTCCTGGCCGCCGTCCGACCCGCCTGCTGCGCCGTCCCAGCCGTAGGCCTTGGCATCGCGCATCAAGGCGGCGATCGCATGGTGGGTCGCCGCGTGAGCCTCGGCTGTGGCCAGGCTCTCGATCCCATGCGCTTTGCCTCCGCCTCCCACAGCCGAATCCACCTTGTCGGTCGCCGCGGACGTTCGCATGAGTGCGGTGAGCAGTCGAAGGACAAGCCGTAGCGCGTCAATTGCGCTGTTGTCCTCAGAGACGAGGGGCAGCAGCATGCACAACTGCGCAAGGGCCGAAGCCAGGCCCGCGGCCGCCAGGGTGGCGTGTGCCGACGCTGCCGACGCAGACGAGGTGGCACCCTCGCCGTCCCCACCGCTCTGGCCGCCGCCGCCGCCGCCGCTGTTCTGGAGGGTCGCAGGGGCCCAAGTGAGGCACGCGTGCACGAGGTGCAGAGTGGCACATAGCCCTCCTCGGACCTGCTGCGCTTGGTGCACGTGCGACGAGAGCAGCTGCACGAGGACGGAGGCTGCGTGCGCGTCGCCCCGGCACGCCTGTACGAGCGCCGAGGCGCGCCCGAATCGGCCGACCTTCCCAGCGTCACCAGCGCCGCCCCCACCGCCAGCCCCGCCACTGCCGCCATCGCCGAGGCCGCTCGCTCCGGCGCTGTGCGTCTCCTCGTTGCTCGCGTGATCCCGGCTCTCGGCACCCAGCACCCATGCCGGCACTGTCACCGCTAAGCGCACGAGGAGCGACGTTGCCGCCTCCACATCGACGGCGTGGAGCGTCAGGCAGAGCCAGCGCAGCGCGTAGGGCGGCAGGCCGACAGAGTGCTCGGCAGGGAGCCGGGCGAGCGCGTGTGCAAGGGCATGCGCCGCCCCCGCTGGCGCCGCCGCCGCCTCGGAACCTGAATTGCTGCCCATCGTCGACGCCGCCGCGGCACCGGCCCAATTCGGATCGTCTGTATCCATCACGTCAGCTGCAGGCTCTCTCTCCTGCGGCAGCTGCGCCCATATCGTCACGAGGCGGCGCAGCGTGGGCGGCGGCAGCCGCTCGACTTGGAAGGCGCTGCAGCAAAAGGCGCCGAGCGCCTCGAGGCACGTGTCCACAGCCTGCGCGTGCTGCAGGTGCAGCAGGAACCATTCGATGTGGACGAGTGGCGGCTCCTCGAACTCGAACGCGCTTCCGCCGAAGCTCGCGCCCTCCGATCGAGCGCCCCAGTGGACGAGCTCCTGCGCGCACGTCTCCAACTCGGTCGGGAGGGCAAGGGCCGTCGACTCCCGACGGCCGGCGGGCGCACTTACGGGCGGCAGTCGACCGAGCGCCGCGTTGGGCAGTCGTCCGAGCGCCACGAGGAGCGCCGTGGCGAGCGTCGAGGTCTCAGGGCACGTACCAAGACGCGCGATGAAGGGGAGCACTACCGGCGCCATGCAATGCGCCGAGGCGCGTCGCAGAGAGCCGGGGATCGGATGGTCGCCGCCGAGCAGCATGCCCAGGGAGATCGCGAGCTTGAGCTCGAGCTCGCGCTCCGCATTTGGAAGCTCGAGCATCGGAACGATCACGGCTTCGGTCGTGAGCAGCCGCAGAAGCGTTTGAAGGGCACTCCCGTCCGCCGCGCGCGCGCAGCCCTCGATGGCCGTGCGCACGAGATCGACGACGTTGCACCGTGCATCGACCGCCCACGCCGCCGCAGCGCCTCGGTGGCGGCGGCGGCGGCGGTCGGAGGTGCCGGTAGTCGAGACAGCCTCCTCAATCCGCGCCGCAGCGCTGAGCATTGCCGGTACCACGCGCTCGCAAAAGCGGCAGAGCTGCGAGGTTTCGCGTGGGGCCGTCGGCACGTGCCACTCGAGCCCTCGGCAGAGCGCGAGCACTTCGAGTTGCATGCATTCATCATCCGCCGCCGGTGCGCGCAAGTGGCCGTCGGCAGCGCCGCCGCCGCTACCGCCGCCGCCGCTGCTGCTGAGCAGGGCATCGAGGAGGCGTCCGCAGAGGGTGGCTTGCGACGGCCGTGGCGTGCTGAGCAATGCGCGCAGCAGCGTGCGCACGCCGCGTCTGAGCTCGCCCTCGGCCGCGCTCGCCATGGCGCTCGCCGGCATGCGTGCCTGGCGGCGAATCATCTCGATTAGAAAGGCGCCGATGTCCTCAGTCGCGATGGCGTCGCCGTGGTCGTGGTCGTGCAGCATCGCAAGCACGTCGATGCACGCGAGCTGCAGCGATGTGTGACCCGAAAGTAGCGGCGGCTTGAGCGCCGCGAGCACGGCCGGTGTCGCGAGCAGCGGAGCGATCGCTGGGTCGGATGCAATCTCGCGGAGGAGCTCGAGGAGCTCGACGCTCGGCGAAGGGCGACTTCCTCGCGCCACGCCCGGCAGCAGGCCGATGAAGAGCTTCGGTGAGAGGCTGCACGCGGCGAGCACCAGGCTCGCCGGCTCATCGCATGCCTGTAGTAGCTGCACAAAGATCTGGAGTGAGCACGTGGCCAGATCTGGCGCATGCACGTCGGCCCGGCCCGGATGCACCCGCGTCTCGGCGACAGCGTCCACGCCGCGCGCGAGAGTGCGCACTAGGTGACGGCATTGGAGCAACGCGGCCACTGCCGCGTGCAGATCGACGTCGAAAGCGAGCCCGATCAGCGAGATGAGCGCGAGGCTCACACTGGGCGGTGCCCAGGGCAGCACATGGGCGGCCTGCACGCCGCTGCCGCCCATCACGATTTCGAGCTGCACAAAGAGCTGCTCAGTGGCATGGCACGATGCCCGAAGGAGCGAAGTGAGCAGCGCGATCAGCGCGCCTTCCAGCTCTTCATCATGGGCGTCGAGCTCCAGAAGCGCAGGGACGAGTGCCGCAAGTAGCGGCTCCGTCAGCGCTCTCTCATCGTCGAGGAGGCGGGTCGAGTGGCGATATTCCTCGATCATGCGCGTGAGCAGAGCGGCGGCATCGAGGCGCAGTGACAACGGCGTGATCTGCGGGGAAGCGGACAGAAGAGCGAGCGCTCGGTTGGCATCCATGATGGAGATGGCTGACATACTTAGTCTATGGGCTTTGCTTCTGAATTTTTGCATGCTGCATGCATTCATATTTCTCACAAAGCTATCTCACTTCCTTGCGCACCTGCATCCCGCGTCCCCCGTGGCATCCCCATCAGCCACCGAGAGATAGGTGTGCGTCTTACATGTCAGTCAACACACGTTGATTTTCGTGCCCTTCATTCTGCACGGCATGATCATATGACGTCCGTGACCTGCCGGAACGCGGAACTTGATCGACACGAAACATGTAAATTGAACTGGAGTTGCGTACGCTCGAGCCTTTCGTCGCACTCTAGCACTACAGTAGTCAATACGCTACGGCGCATACACCCTGGCAGCATCGCGCGTTTTCGGTCTTCGATGACTCGTGTCACTGTCAGGGCTCAACCACGTAAAATTCCTCGCCGCCTACCTGCACTCGCAGCACCTCGAGCGAGAGCAAGGGCTTGCCGGCTGCCCGCCCCTCCTCGTCCTGCCTCGCGCCTCCGACGGTCACCCTCCCGCTGCCCTTGCTCCCCGTCACGACAGCGAGCATCTGCACGCCCGCGGAGACCGCCATCGACTCCTTCGCATCGACCTCACCGATGGCCACGTCCTCGCCGAGCAACGCCACGACGCGGGCGTCCTGCCGCAGCAGCTGCTCGGCGCGGGCCACGAGCTCGAGCTGGCCTGGGAAGCCCGCCTCCAGAACGAGCTCGAGAGCACTCTCCAGCGGCTTCGCAAGGGCGTTTGCGAGGCCGCTGACCAGACCGCCAAACGACCAGACCGGCAACGGCTGCTCCTTGCTCGGTGCCTTGAGCCCTGTCGGAGCAGCTACAGCAGCCTGAGCGCCGTGTGTGGGCGCACTGCCACTGGGAAGGCTCGGATCAGCGGCTGCGCGCCTCGAGGTGCCAGCCGTCAGGCCCTTGCGCATCAGCACGTTGCCCATCCTCTCGCCGAGCCGCTGGTAACCGAGGCTCTCGTACAGGGCGAGCGCAGGCGCATTATCGACGGCCACGGCGAGCCACGCCTCGTCAACGTCCTCCCACTCGCACGCACGCTGCTCCAGGTAGCTCATGAGGTCGCGCGCGATGCCTTGGCGACGAGCGGACCGAGCGACGGCCACGTTCTGGACGAATGCCGCAGCCGGCCGGGGCTGACTCGTTGCCATGCCTGAGAGCTTCACGCGGATGAGCTGTGCCACGCCCGAGACGGTTCCGTCGGCTGCTGTTGCCACAGCAATCATGGGAGAGTCGATGGGCTTGAAGAACACGTTGCTCTCCAGTGCAGGGGCCTGCAGCGAGGTCAAGTAGTAGAGCGCGAGGCCGTTGAATGCCTCGGCGAGCACCTGCGCGGCAGCGAATTTCTCGCCGCCTTTGGCCTCCCGTATTGTCGCTGCACTCAGCAACGGAGCGGCGTGGCGAGGCTGCAAAAACGGGATGCGCGCGCCGCCCGCCCGCAGCGCAAGCGAGTACAGGGCAATGACATTCACGAGCAGCGCCATTTTCGCGAAAAGGAACACGAAAAGGTCAGCTACCAGAACGATGTTTCGGGCTTTGGGGGAGGCTTCCAGCGACCCTGGGTGACCGAGCACACTGTCGAACACCATTTTTAGGTGCCTGTGGGAGACACTGCGACACCTGAGCCATCACGTCATCGATCCCATACAACTGTACTGTATCCGATATCCGTTCACGTTAGATTGCCATATTGCCGTAACGATCACGCTCGTGGTGGCTCACTAACTCTGTCAAGTTAAGTGAAGGCGCCGTGCTCCCAGCACGGACTTGGGTTAGACCGAATACGGTAACAGAACTTGTACCGGTACGGTACGCGGTCGTCTCCAAGGCGCTTGATTCATTTCCGACTTCAAGCGCCGACGACTACGCCCGCTTCTTTCTTCAAGACGCACGCGAAAAGGTCAGCTCCCAGAACGATGCCATCGAGCACACAGTCGAACACCATTTTTAGGCGCCTGTGGGATACACTGCGATATCGCGCGCGCGCGCGCATCCTGAGCCATCACGTGATCCCATACAACTGTACTGTATCCGCCGCGGCCTGGTCTTTGTGCTGCGCCTCGACCATGGGTACCCTCCCCACATTACGCGATCGAGTCCCTCTCGGAGACATTGTGCTGCGCCTCGACCAAGACACCCTGGCGATCGGCTCATCGACTCAGGATGCCCACGCTGAGACCTTGGCCACCCGGCGCTCGAGTGCGAGCAACGCAAGATCTGCGAGCATCGCAAGATCGTCGGCGACGTCCTTCCACGCGTGCCCGTGTTGCTCGAGCTCCTCGGCCCAAAACTGATCCTCGACCGCCTTAGGCCCGTCGGACGCCTTTGTGGGCGCCTCGTTCGCGACGGTGGCGGCTCGAAGATGAGCGCCGCAATTAGCCGGCGCCCCTAATGGACATCCGCAGGAGAGCGAGCGCGTGTCAGTTGAGGTGGCGCGGTAGAGGGTGGGCGGCGCATGCAAGCCCTTCTCGAAGACCGGCTGCACGGAGAGAAGGTGCTGGAAGGGCTGGCCGCGCTTGTCATAGTTGATCAGCGGGATGTCTGCCACGTCCGTCTGCGCGCGCACCGCCTCCATCAGCCGCCCGATGGCCTTGCGGTCGGTTCCAGGACCTTGGATCAGCTTCAAGGTCATACCTGATGAGGGAAGCAATCAGAGGCCATCAGAGAGGCCATCAGAGAGGACCTTGGATCAGCTTCATGGTCATACCGATGATCTCTGCCGCGGAGTAGCCGCATACGTCGAGCCAGCCCTCGGAGGCCCACACGATGGGGTACGGCGCCTGCGCGCGCGTGAGCACTACCATAGAGGGCTGCTTGGACGAGATCCCGCGAGGCACACTCTCCTTCGGCTGGAAGCTGCTGCTGCTGCTGCTGGTGGCAACCTCATTGGTCGCGTCGAAGGCCGCGCAGCAGGTGTCGATGGCCCGCCGGCCGTCGAGCTCGTCAACCTGGTTCGACCCTGTGTCGAGCGTGCATCGCCCGTGCTCCTGCGTGAACCTGGTCACATCTCGGGAGGTCGCGCGGAAGAGCGACACCTCTCCCTGCGGGTCTGCGAGCGGCACTATGTCGACCGTGTGTCGGAATGGCATTCCATGACGGTCGTAATTGATGAGGGTTGCACTGATGGCGGAGGCATGTGACCGGATGGCGTCCATGAGCCGCATGAGTTCAACTTTATCAGTTCCGGGTCCCTGAATGCATCGCAGGTCGCGTCCGATGGCATCCTCTGGCCCATTGAAGGCGCAGAGGGTGCACCAGGCCATGTTGCACCAGACTATTTTGCCATCAGGGCGAGCGATGAGTGCAGGCCGGACTGGCATCGGCTCGGCGCCTGCAATGGCCTCAAAGTGGTGAAAACAGGGCATGGGCCGAGAGTTGAAGCCGATAGCGTCAGAGATTGCCGATCGTCAATCAGTGATCGCGTTCCTCCGTCCTTCGCAGCGCTTCCTCATCAACGCCTAAAAAAGGCAAGTAGTAATTAACGTGTGAATCAACAACTAAAGGCGCTCATCAAGAAGCTTAACGACAACTACGCGCGCCGTCTTCAAGGCGGACGCAGGCGCAACGGTCTCGTCAACAATTTCACACAAACAGAAACGACCATCCATCTCGCACTCGGTGACCGCTCCTGGCCCTGGGCCCGGAGGCCGTCAGACCATTTGACTTTTCGGCACGCGCGGCACCCCTGGCTCTCTCCTGTTTCAGACACGTTACCACCACATGGCATCGCGTACTTTGTTGGTTCTGGACGTGTTGCGTAGTATCGTCCTGTTCTTTGTGGCCGGCGTCTGCGAGATAGGCGGCGGCTGGCTCGTGTGGCAGAGTCTTCGCGAAGGCAAGCCGTGGTGGTATTGCCTATTGGGCGCCGGGGTTCTCGCTGGCTACGGGTTTGTGATGACCCTGCAGCCGGAGGTGGTGGGCGACGACTTTGGTCGGCTGGACGCTGCATACGGCGGTGTCTTTATTGGCATGAGCTTCGCGTGGGGGCGCATCTTTGACGACATGCAGCTCCGTACCGGCGACCTGATCGGTGGGCTGCTTTGTCTCGCGGGCGTCGTGGTCATACTCGCGTGGCCGCAAGGGCGCGCTGGCGCATCGGGCGGCGACACGCGATGCAGCTCCAGCACAAACTCTAGCGTGACAGGTCATGGTACAGGTGGTACTGAATGGGTGGGTTGCGCCAACACGAGTGCATCCGTCGCAGGAGCGCTTGTGCAGTCGACCGTGTAGCACAAGATTGTATGAGCACTCCGAGTCACACTCCATCCCGCATCCCGATCCGATCCCGATATTTACCCGATAATACCTCCAACATTGTACCGTACATGTTACAACTTACATCAGAACATCACACGTTATTGGTTATTCGCGCACTCGTCCTGTCCGTCTGTCGCTACTCCCCCACGCCGAACACCGTACACGCTCTGTATGCTTGGGTACCCCCCTCGCCACGTGCCCCTACGGCCCTACGCTGCCAACCTGCCATTGGCGTGTACCGTGTGGTTTACTTGCTATTGCCTCTTCTTGCGTACATACTCCTCCCCCACGCCCGGGAGAGAGACGGCCGCCATCTCACGAGACTCACTCACTCACTCACTCACTCACTCACTCACTCACTCACACTCTCTCACGAGTCTGCGCGTACAATGTACGGGTGGGTGTTTCGTCTTCACGGGCTCTGCGGACTTCCGTCGCGTCGAGCCCACCATCTCCCCTCGCACTGCCGAACCTCGGGTCGACGCAACCAATCGGTCTGTGATGATGCCTCCGTCGATCACTGCCTGAGCGCCCGCCACGCACCCCGCCAGCCGCCGCCAGGCGCGCGCCTGCTGCGTCCAGCATGTCTTCGCACTATGGTGCTCACAGAAGCGCCTGCCTCGCTCCGTGTGTGCCGCCCATCGTCCACGCAGCCTCCAGGTCCGCTCTTCAGGCTGTCGCGCCATGCCGAAGGCGGACAAGAAGGAGGAGGATGACGACGTGTCGTCGGTTGAGATCGACGATGCCGAGGAGGCTGAGCCGGACGAGGCGACGTCAAACGATCTGACCAACCCGGACATTGTGACCAAATACCGCACGGCGGGAGACATTGCAAACAAGGCGCTGGCCGCAGTCCTCGCGGTGTGCGTGCCGGGCAAGCTATGCGTGGAGCTGTGCAACACAGGTGATGACTACATCAACGAAGCGGTGAGCAAGATCTACAACCAGAAAAAGGACGGCAAGAAGCTCGTCGAGAAGGGGATCGCTTTCCCGACGTGCATCTCGGTCAACAACTGCGTGGGCCACTACTCGCCGCTCGTCTCGGAGGACAAGGTGACGCTCGTGGAGGGCGACTTGGTCAAGATTGACCTGGGCGTGCACGTGGACGGCTACGTCGCCGTCGTCGCGCACACCGCGATTGTGGGCGGCGTCAAGGCGGAGGGTCGCAAGGCGGATGTGATCATGGCGGCGTGGACGGCGTCCGAGGTGGCGCAGCGGATGCTCAAGGAGGGTGCGAAGAACAACGAGATCACGAAGGCGATCGCGACGATCGCGGAGAGCTTCAAGTGCACGCCCGTCGAGGGCGTCCTCTCCCATCAGATGAAGCGCTTCGTCATCGACGCGAACAAGACAATCATCAACAAGATGACGGCAGAGCAGCAGGTGCCCGAGAACACGATCGATAAGAACGACGTCTTCGCGATCGACGTCGTGATGAGCACGGGCGAGGGCAAGCCCAAGCAGGTGCGTACGGCCCACGCGACGCGAAGCCCACCCCCAGAGAGCCTCGAGGCGGCGGCATCAGCTCCAGCGGTCGCAATACTGGCGGCCGCAGCCCGCACCAAGCGGCGAGGAGCGGCCCAGAGGAGCCGTTTGCTGCTCCTGCTGCCGCTGCCGCGGTCGCCGCGGGCTGCCTGCACGCGTTGGCCCGCGCGCCATCTCGCGCCATCTCGCGCCATCTCGCCACACCTCTCCTCTTCTCTCCTCTCGACTCCCGCGCGTGTGCCTCGGTCGCGCGCGCGTTCGCGTGCTGCTGCGGCTGCTGATTGCCGCGGCTCTGCTTTCTCTCTCCGCGCAGCTGGACGACCGCACTACGGTCCACAAGCGCAACGTAGAGGAGAAGTACTCCCTTAAGATGAAGGCGTCGCGCGCCTTCTTCTCGGAGGTAAGAGCGCGAGCGTTGGCCCCACCATGCCGCCCACACGCAGATGGCTTCACAGGGCCCCTCTCACCGCCCCTGAGTGCTCTTTTCATCAGGTCAACGAGCGTTTCCCTACCATGCCCTTCACGCTGCGGGCGGGCAACGAGCGAGAGTGGCGCATGGGCATCATCGAGTGTGTCAAGCATAACCTCTTCATTGAATACCCGGTGCTGTATGAGCAGAAGGACGAGTTCGTCGCGCAGTACAAATTCACCGCGATGATGATGCCGTCGGACAAGACGGTGCGCATCACCGGCGGCCCGCCGCCCGAGGTGAGCAGCGAGCACAAGGTCGAGGACCCGGCGCTCGTCGAGCTGCTCGCGATCTCGACCGAGGACAAGAAGAAGAAGAAGAACAAGAAGAAGGGTGACAAGAAGGAGGGGGATGACAAGGAGGCCGAGGCCGTTGAGGTCTCATGAGGCCCACGTCGAGGCTCCTCCGCCGTTCCTATTACGCCGTGCTGAGCACAGCTCGGCTTTCTCGACTGCTCGACACAGCACTTCCCTACAGCACTTCCCTGAGTCCTTGAACCGCGCGGGTGCACGCCACGTCGCATATGTAATCATCGTACGTCTCACCGCATGTGTGCTCGTGCCATGTTCACACGACATCGTGTACCGGCCCCCGCTGCTGCCGGCGCACGGGCTCGCCGGGATCGTGACCCGGGTCGAGGGAGACACGGGCATACCGGCACGGGCACGGTCGAGGTCCTGGGTAGTAGGGTGAAATGGCTGGCATCTGCGACAGAGATCAGATTACGGAAAACCCCCCTCACGTGCCTCACACGTACATTTCCGCGCATAGTATCTCGTCGGGTACACTATAGACGAGAGCGGGTACCATCCATTGGTGATGGTCTAACACGGCTCCTCGCCACTCTCTTACCGATGCACGCTGCTATCAATCGAAGCTTTGCATGGACGACGGAAAGTACGTGCCCGGCCCGATCTTCTCCTTGGCTTTGGGTGGGCACATACCCGTCACCGACGAGTCGGAGAGCGCGGCGCGCACATTCTCGGATGTGCGCGCGGGGTCCGACGGCTTGTCGAGTGGCGGCGCCATGAGCGAGGCCGCCTTGCGCACGTTGGTGCGCGTCGCGGCGGCAATGTCGGGGTTGTAGGAATTCTTCTGCAGCGTCCACTCGTTGAACTGAGCCTTCCACAACTCCACCTCCTCATCTGTGCGTTGCCGCACCTTCTTTACAGGCGGAACTGGCGGCTGCTTTGCAAGGAAGATGGACTCATGCGGCTTCGTGTATCCAGCGTACGGCTTGCCAGAAAGCCCGAGGATCTCATGGCCACCGTCCATAGCCATGAAGTCGGGCTGCGCCGACATCATGACCGTCGTGCCCGATGGGACCAGGTGCATGTCCTGCGGGATCGGCCCGGTCATCGAGATGGCTTTGCCGGTCCACGTGGAGGGGTAGGGCACCGCGGAGCGGGTGGCGATGCCCAGCAGGTCAACGGCAACGCTCATTTCCCTTTGGGTCTCGGCGAGAACCGCGGCCATGAACTTGCGCTTCTCCTGCACCGAAAGGTGGGCTGGAGCGACGGCCATGGCGGCTTGCGTCTTTGGAACAACAGCTCGTCAAGCGTCGTGCCGAGCTAAATTGGTGTGTGAACGGATTGAGAGCCAACCTCGGGGTGCTGGGGTATGGTCCGTTCCAGCTCCCCAAACGGACTTGGAATAGTCTCGTGTGTATGGAAATTCGCATCGCAGAACGCACTGCGAAGAAAGAACGACCCACGGACCCGTCGAACAGCGCGCGCGCATCGGACGACCAGCGGATTTGCTCTCATCTCCTTCCCCAAGAGCCGGCCCTTCGAAACAATGCGAGGCAAGCGCCTGTTCCTGTTTGCGGTGCTCGGCGCCGTGGGCAATTTGAGGTTCGCGAGCACGCCGCGCTGCCGCTCGCTGCTCCCTGCCTTCTACAGCATGACCCTCGTGGGCGCCGGCGGCCTCTCGACGCGCGTGAGAAACGCGAAGATGCGCATGCGCGAGGGCTCGGGCCGCAAATTCGGCAACGTGATCCTCGCCAACGTCTCGACGCATCCTTGCATCTGCATCGAAAATTGCACTCAAAGCAGCACCGACACCCCGTCTGCGCTCCCGGCGTCGACGGTGTCGCTCAACATGTACCTGTTCTTCACGTCGAAGAACATCATCGAGAGCCCCACCGCCGGCTTCAGCATTGAGTCGCCAAGCACTGGCACGGCGCCTAGCATCTGCTCGAATGCATGTTTCCACACCGGCTGCGAGTGTCATCTTCCTCGCGCCCACTTCATGATTGATGCCTTCTCTATCGCGCCCACGTTTGCGACGCGCGCCTCGTCGGACCAGGTGGAGTGCGAGCGCAATGTGTTCGCGGAGCCCTTGGTGAATAACTCCGCTTCGCCGCCGAGCCCGGAGCTGGGTGCGATGAAGGCCTATGTGTCGCCGGAGCTGAAGCTCATGGCGACGGAGCCCGACTCGCCCTACATGCCCTACAACCCTGCCGTGACGAGGCGTCACCAGGGCAGCTTCTCGCTCGCCCACACGGAGAAGCGCTCGTACATGCCCATCGAGCTTGACAATAGCATGAAGGTGCTCCTTGGCTCCAACCCAAGCGCCACCATCATGGTGGCCTCAGTCGACGTGTCGACAGGCAGCTACTCGGACCCGAAGGGGTACCCGGCGATCGCGCACTTGGACGAGGACATGCTCTTCATCTCGAATGCCACGCTCCCCGAGGAGGACGACGACAAGACCTTCCTCACCTCGGCGTGCGGCGGCTCGAACGCCTTCATTGACAAGATCCGCAACGACTTCTTCTTCAGGGTGGTCAGCAGCAATGTTGTGCCGGTGCTCGAGCGGCTTGTGGCCTTCTTCATCGCGCCCACGTTTGTGACGCGCGCCTCCTCTTTGGACCCGGTCAACCGCGAGCGCAACGTGTTGGCAGAGCCAGTGGCGAACACCCCCGCCTCGCAGAGCCCTGATGCGTCGATGGCGGTGGGTACGAAACTAACCTGCAATCTCAACGACTTTCCTTCTGCTGGCCGTGAGATGCTCCATGCGGCAAGGCCGTTGGCAAGCCGCCTCGTGGCGCACATCATCAAGCCGCTATGTGGCACCGACGGCTCGCACCCGAACACAGCATCGGGCCCGTTCCTGTCCACCGCGGTCGGCGGCACTGGCCTCTACCGCAACCTGTCTGGTGAGTCCACCCTCGATTCGTGCGCCATCTGCCGCTACGCTGCGTGCACTCGCGCTGAGCGTAACTCGATGACGGCCGACTACGGGCTGCGCAAGGGCGAGGTCTTTATAGCACTCGAGGAGCTCTTCATGACGAGCACAATCTGGGACGCCGACGTCAAGTACTCGTTCCCGTACGACCAGACGAACGTGAGCGAGGATACTGCGGGGGACCCCATCAAGGCAGCGGCGGACTTGAACGGTGTGCCTTGGAAGTTGGTGGAGTGCTTCGACCTCGCATTCGTCTTGCTCAGGCTTGCGTCGTTCGTCTGGGCGATTTGCGCGTCGCGGAGACGATCCGGTCCAAACGGGCGCTTTGCGAATCAGACGCATTGTAGCCAGCGCTTCGCATTGGCCTTGCTCGTTTTCGTCGTCGTCCCGCGGTCGAGTGCCATAGTGACAACGGCACCACCCGATGGCGATGGGACTGGTGCGCATCAGGCAGAGTCGGCGCGAATGCCGCCACCGCGGCCGCCTCCGCCCACTCAATGCGCTGATGATATGAACAGTGGTGCCTTTGATATAAGCGGCGCACCCATGCCGTGCTCCTACTTCGCAGCACAGCCCTCTGTTTGCGCTTCCATCTCCATTGCGCGCACCACTTGCCCGGTCGCGTGTGGCACGTGTCCACCTGTCCCCTCGGGCATAACGGTCTTGGCCGACGCCGAAACGAGCGACCACCCTGTTGCCGGGATGCACGCAGTCCAGCACGCGCCCAGTCACCATCGTGCGCAGCAGGCCCAGGCCGGCGTCGTCCCCAGCCTGACCAGCCCTTCCTCTGCAGGCAGCAGCCTCGTGACAGCCCCTTCGTTCCCGCAAACTCCTTTGCCGCCCTCATCCGCGTCGCCGACCCCACGGTCACGGCCTCAGCCCTTGCCACCCTGGCCGCCCTCGCCTTCCCAACTGATGCCCCCACCCACGCCGTCCCTGTACCCTCTGGACTCTGGCCCGACGCCACCTCAATCCTCGTCGCCGTACCCGCCCATTCCACCACCGTGGATTCCACCTCCTCCACCCGTTCGGATGTCTCCGCAGACACCCCTAATGCCCAACCACCGCCGTGAGCTGCAGACTGCGGTGAGCACCAGCGCGGGCCTGCTCAGTGCACTCGCCAATACAGCCGTCGGCCGCATTGTCCTTGACCCCGGCACCTACTTCCTCAGCGCCGAGCTCAGCGTCACCAGGAGCGTTGTCATCGAGGCGGCGGTGGCAGGCTCGGTCGTGCTTGATGCACAAGCCAGCTCCTCGAGTCGGCGCCGTGTGCTGTACATCAACCCGGGCTCGTTGGGCGTCGTGCAACTGATCGGGCTCAACACCACCAGGGGGTACGTACAGGGGGTACGTGGCTGCCGCAGAGACCTGTAAATTCCCCATCGCCCTAATGGGATGCCTTGCTGACACGCCCTATTCGACTCCCGTCGTTGATGATGGGTGCTGCCTCAATCTACCAGTTGGACGTACGTGCCATATGCGCCTGAAACTCTCATAGTTCCCATCGCTCTCATGGGAGACTCAAGTTTTGCTCGTTGTTTGCAGGGCGGCGGTGTCAATGTCCAGGGTGGCACAGTGGCCATCTCGTCGTGCGCCATCAGTGGGAACACAGCTCGCAATGTGCGCGCTCATATTCAAGAGTTCCCATCGCCCCCATGTGAGACTCACGTTTTCGCTTGTTGTTTGCAGGGCGGTGGTGTCTATATCCAGGGTGGCACGGTGACCATCTCGTCAAGCACCATCAGTGGGAACACAGCTCCCACTGATAGCTGTGTGCGCGCTCATCCTCAAAAGTTCGCATTGCCCCTATGGGAGACTCACGTGTTGCTCGTTGTTTGCAGGGTGGTGGTGTCTTTGTCTCTTCTGGCACAGTGACCATCTCATCATGCACTATCAGTGGGAATTCATCTCCCAATGTGCGCACCAACGCTCAAAAGTTCCCATTGCCCCGAAGGGAGACTCACGTTTTGCTTGTTGTTTGCAGGGCGGTGGTGTCCATGTCGGGAGTGGCACAGTGTCCATCGTGAACTCCCAGATCTACTCCAACACAGCTGGCAACTATGTGCGCGCTCGTCTTCAAAAGTTCCCATCCCCCCGATGGGAGACTCACATTTTGCTCGTTGTTTGCAGGGCGGCGGTGTCCATGTCGGGCATGGCTCAGTGACCATTGATTCGTGCGCCATCAGTGGGAACGTGCGCGCTCATGTTCAAAAGTTCGCATCGACCCGATGGGTAAATTGCTGACGTGCTTGCGACGACTCACGCTTACACAACTGCGGCCGACGCTCTGGTCAACTTCAGAACGTACGTGCCGCAGAGACATTGAATTTCCCCATCGCCCCGATGGGAATTCCTGCTGACCCGCCCAATCGACTCTCATCTTTCAATTGGGATCGATCTTTGGTTCTACCAGGGAGGAGTACGCGCCAGCCACGCCTGCAAAACCCCATCGCCCCGATGGGAAAATGGCTGACATGCTTGCCTTGACTCACGCTTGCACAACTGCAAACGCTCCGGTCAACTTCAGAACGTACGTGCTGCAGAGACCTTGAAAATCTTCCCATCGCCCCGATGGGAGACTCACGTTTGTTTTGCTCCTTTTTGCAGGGCGGCGGTGTCGCTGTCTTTTGGGGCACAGTGGCCATCTCATCGTGCACCATAAGTGGAAACTCAGCTGGCCAAGTGCGCGCTCATGCTCAAAATTTCCCATTGCCCCCTTGGGGAAATGGCTGACATTTCTGACCTCTACCTCGATCCTCGTTTGCACAATTGCGGCCGATGCTCTGGTCAACAACAGAATTGTTACGTACGTGCCTCAGAGTAATTTCCCTCCTTACATATGGGAGACTCACGTTTGCTCGTTGTTTACAGGGCGGCGGTTTCTTCCTCGGAAATCACGGAAGTGGCACGGTGACCTTCTCATCGTGCACCATCAGTGGGAACACAGCTAGCGAAGTGCGCGCGCGCTCACGCTCAAAACCCATCACCCGAGTCTCACCTTTTGCTCGTTGTTTGCCCACAGGGCGGCGGTGTCGCCCTCAATGCCGGCACAGTGGCCATCTCATCGAGCAATATCAGTGGGAACACAGCTTCAAACGTGCGCACTCATATTCAAAAGTGCCCGTTACCCTAAATGGGATGCCTTGCTTTTGTGTCCTCCTTTGTGACCTCGCATCCCCTATTCTCCACCCAGGGGCCCAATGTCTGTGTCTTAGGAGGCACCGTCTGCTCCAGGCTGATGACCCTCACCGACGTCTATGGCACAGTCTCAACTTGCCCAGCACCCCCGCCCTCGCCGCCGCCACCGCCGCCATCGCCGCCCTCACCGC
>ENA-UOXG01000216-UOXG01000216.1-mixed-culture-metagenome-genome-assembly--contig:-NODE-216-length-37045-cov-39.739849_pt1 | contig 37045 bp, 15 predicted proteins | sample MGYA00238159_ERZ761634 | MGnify/ENA primary metagenome ERZ761634 (study PRJEB28908, sample SAMN08776845) | mixed culture metagenome | isolation source: Freshwater growth medium | place: USA... | reverse complement strand
CCGCTGACGCGAGAGCACCCCCGTCGCCGTTACACCCCCGTCGACTACCCTTGTCCGCATGCGCCGCACCTGCCGACACTGCGACACATCATGCACGTCATGCACACTGGCTACACAGTGTGACGCGCTCGACGCGGTTGCTTGCTTGCTTGCTTGCTTGCTTGCTTGTCAAGTCTATAAATCAATGCTTGACTTTGAAGTTCACAATCACAGTCCCGCGAGGACCGAGGTGCTTGATCGGCGACCGTCCCTGTGACCAAGCGTCGCATGTTGCAAACCTTTCTGAACGCCCTGCCCATCAGCCAGAACGGCAAGGTGGCCATCGGTGTCGCCTTCGTCTGCGGTGCGGCGTATTTGCCAATTTACTTTCGAGGTGCGTGCGCGAGCAGCCGACGACGTCCCAATGCATTGCTTACACCTCACTGCTGCTGACCCTCCCTTACGCGTGCCATGCGTGTACGAGCGCGCAGGCAAAAAGTACATTGCGTATGAGAGCATGTCTGAGAAGCGCGAGATAATGAAGGAGATGGAGCTGGCTGACAGGGAAGCTGCAAGGGTTGCTAGGAAGGCTGCTGCACCAGCCAGGTAGAGCTTCTGTGCCGCGCCATCCAGCAGCACAGCACTTGCTGCGCATGTGTATCGCCAGAGCTCGTGTGTACGGTAAGATGAGCATGCACACTGCAACCATATGTCACATACTCATGATGGTGCAGATGTGCGCGATCAAATCACAACTGTCTCTACTCTGTAACATGCAGCAGCCGATCTCCGGCGGCGTTTTAGCACTAAGCGCTCGCACCTGGCAACACCGTTTGCTCTATTCGTGTTCGTATGCAGCAGCACAAGAAAGTGCTTTGGAATTCACAAGAACAACGCGCCGTTCACGCCATGGCAGCGCTTCCTCGCTTGCTCGCGCTCGTCCCGCTCATGGCAGAATCGCACGCAATCGAATTTCACGGAGCCGGCTGGCTAGCCCAGCAACGCATCCTGCTCGAGCGTGCTCGCTCGCTGCAGCCCACGCCCGTCGCGACCAAGGACCGCGGCACAGCAGCAAATAATGATGGTGTAGTACCGTGGCCACGGCTCCTGCGAGAGCTGCGCACGGCGCAGCAATTATCGCTCGTGTTGCCAGCGTCGAGCTTATCTCTCGCTTTGACTGCCACCGAGCTCCTCGCACCAAAGCTACGCGGCGCGTGCTTCGACGCCGTGCTCCAACCTGGTGCAACTTTCGAGCTCATCCGACCAAAGCTGACGTTGCTGGCGCTCCTCGCCCTGATCGCGTGGCTGCTCAACATCAGCAGCTCCATCCTCTTCGCGCAAGCGCGCTGGACAACGGCCATGGCGGCACGCGTGCGCCTGATGGCCTCTGTCCTCGAGCAGGAACCTGCCTTTTTCGATGCGCAGCCCCCGGGCGAGCTCAACTCTCGCCTACTCTCCGAGCCAGAGCGCCTCGAGTCGCTCGCCAACCGCGGGCCGGAGAGGGCCCTGAACGCGCTCCTCTCGGTAGGTGGCGGCGCCGCGCTCATGTTCGCGCTCGACTGGAGGCTCGCCCTCGTCGCCGTCGCCTTACGCGCGCCGCTGATCGGACAGCTGGCTGCGATCGCGGGTCGCACAGTCGGTCTCTTGAATGTGCTGCAGCAGCGTACCCTTGACCAGGCCAACGCGCTGGCGACGGAAGCGCTGGCGCAGCCGCACGCCGTCGCCGTCCACGCCGCACGCGGCTCGATCCTTGACTCCTACGCCCGCCGTGTTGAGGAATATATCGACGTCATCCGCGCGACGCTGCTCGCTGAGACGACTCTACGATTCACGCGGCTGGGAGTCGACTCGCTGACGTCGCTGGCGCTGCTCGGCTTCGGGCTGCGGCGCGTGCTCGACTGCAGCATAAGCCTCGGTGCCCTCTTTGCCTTCTACGCCTACGCCGACCGCTTCGCCGACGGCTGCCAGAAGCTACAGGAGCTCCTGTATGACTTAGTGACCATCCGACCTGCGTGCCAGCGATACTTTGAGCTCATTGACCGGCAGAGCCGCATGGCGCACACTGGCGGCGAGAGGCCGGCTAGCTGCGAGGGGGAACTCGAGCTCGTCGATGCTTCGATCAGCTTCCCGGGCCGCGATGCCGATGCTGCCCTGCGCCACGTGTCTATCACTGTGCGGGCAGGTGAGACACTTGCGGTTGTGGGACCGAGTGGTGCCGGCAAGTCGACCTTGCTCAAGCTACTCGCACGGCTATACGACCCCTCCGATGGCGCCGTGCGGCTCGACGGTCGTGATGTACGAGCACTGAACCTCGAGTGGTTCCGACGTCAGACCGGCTACGTCGCGCAGCAGCCCTCACTCTTCGATTTCTCTGTCGCTGACAACGTGCGCTTCGGGGCCGCGGCGGGCGCCTTGCCGGCGGACGCCGACGTACAGGCGGCGCTGGAGGCGGTCGGCGCTGCAGACTTTGTGAGCCGGCTGCCGCACGGCTTAGCGACGCGGCTCGGCGAGGGTGGTCGACGTCTCTCCGGTGGACAGCGCCAGCGCATTGCATGCGCCCGAGCCCTGGTGCACTACCCTCGCATTCTCCTGTGGGACGAGGCGACGTCGGCCCTCGACGATGGGTCGGAGCGGCAGGTGCATGCGGCGCTGCGTGCGGCGGCGACGGGGCGCAAGTGCACCGCTGTCCTCGTCACGCATCGGCTTTCAAGCGTCCTCTGCGCCGACCGCGTCGCTGTGCTGCGCGACGGCCGACTTGAGGCCGTTGGGACGCCGGCTGAGCTTGCAGGGCGTCCCGGATGGTTTCGAGACAATTTCTACCCGGGCGGTGAGACTCCCTGAGTGGGCCGCATCGAGGTGATGCACACAGCATAATTGGGATGATGGCGCCACTCTCTGCCGGCACGCGGCAGGGATCCTCGAGAGGTTGTACGAGTAAGGATAGCCAAGCGAAGGAGTCGTGCACGCGCGTGGCTGGCTGAAGAGTCTGGCCTGTGCGGTCTGTGCTGGCGCTCCACCCGCCGACCCGGTGCACGTGCTGGCATACGCGTGTGACTGCAACACGTTGAGGCGCTAGGGCCCTAGGTCGGGTGCGTCGGTGCGAGCAGTCTGCGCACTGCGGAGTGAAGGTGACCTCGTCTCGAGATGATTCTCATCGGGAAGTGACATCACGCGCAAACCAAATTTGGTCCCGGCCACGAAGCAAAACGTAATACGAACCCGGTAGCGGTACAACGAAAAGTTACTCGGACACGCACTCCTGACGCACTCGCGAATTCGCAACATACGCATTGAAGTAATCTTGCGCGCAGCGACGGAGCGAGCAGGGCCCAGGGCCGTTCGCCCTGGATTCTTTTGATTCGCTCAGAGCTCGGCCCCTAGTGGCCGGCTCTCGGGCATGCCTAACTTCGATTCTTCGGACTCGCTCCCTCGCTGCTCCTTCATCTTGCGGCTGTCCGTCGCCTTGGACGTGTCATCGAAGCCCGAGCACACGTAAGTGTCGAACTCGAAGCAGTAGAGCTCCTGGCCAAGGGCGAAGGTGCGGCAACGTTCGGGTCAGAGAGGGGCAGCAGGGGAGATGGCGGCCAAGAGGAGGGCTGCGCGGCCAGGAGGTACATGCATGCGGCGTCGGCCAGCTCAGTCCCTTAGATGTTCATGTTTGCCGCATCATGAGGACTTTGCAGTCCGCGGGCGTGTCAGGCGAGTGTGCAATGCGGAGTCGTCTTCGCGGCGCGACAACAGTGCACGCACGTATGCCCCCCAGGCGGGCCTGCAGGCGCTGCCGCGGGCGGGCTGTGTACCTGATGAACGAAGATATTGTGTCGCTGCCACCCCCGCGCTCGAGTGCAACTTCTACCACGCGCACGAGGGCGGCGATGCCGGTCTGCGCGCGCCACCGCCTCCATTCTCACCACCACCCTCACATCGTACCGCGGCAGCTCGGCCCACCGCTCGGTTAGCGCACGGGGCAGGCAACAACACCTGATAAACGTTGCCGTGAAGACCTCGGCGGCGGTCGTCATGCGATAGCCCGCACGTGCGGGAGGTAGTGGCGGGCCGACGCCGTGCACGATGCCACTGCCCATCCGAGTCACATTGACGGCGCTGCCCTCAAAGCCCTAAAGGCCAGACACATCATCAGCCCATCCGCATCAAGGGTCAGCGCAGCGGCAACGTGGGCGGCGAGAGAAGATCTCCGAGGTATCCTCAATGTGGTATCCGAGTCACATGAGGTATCCTCCGAGGAGGCATATCGCTGTGCACGATGCCGCGGGCGTGCGCCACCAACACGCGCTCCACGCGGGACACGGGCCGCCACGCGATCCGGTGTGCCACGAAAGTGTGAAGTGTGAAGCGACACAACTTGAGTGCTGGGCGTTGGGCGTGAGGCGGCGGGGGCCGTGAGTGATTGAAATCGCAGACGCATGCAAATTGTGTTCTTCTCCTTCTTCAGCTTCTGCCACGGCCTTGTCGTTTGCCACAAGTGCCGAGAAGTGTTTGGTCTAAAACTCGGAATGCACAAAGCAAGGCACAAAGCTCTCGCGCTGTTCGCGCTGCTTACTCCAACCCATGCTGACTTTGACCGAAAGAAAGCCCCGTTGCTCGATACGACAGTGGACGCCACTGCTGGCCATGCCACGACGGTGCGAGCACCTACACGCACACAAGACGAGGAGGATTTTGCTGAGGCCGCACGCTTGGCAGGCAGTGCATTTGCCGCCGAGCCGGTATTAGCACGCACACAGGACGAGGAGAATGTTGCTGAGGCTGCACGCTTAGCGGAGGACGGCGCGTTTGACAAAGCGGACGTCGTCGCGCCAGTGGAAAACCTACATTTCTTGAGCAATTCCACGGCGCACGGAATCCAGCCGATTACCTTTGTTGCAAAGCACGGCCGGCTATACGCGAATGAGCAGCAATTCCATCTCAAGGGAGTGAACTGGTTCGGGAGCGAGGGCAGAGCTGGGCCGCCTGGCGGGCTAAATTACCACCCGATCGATTGGTACATGGACTTCCTGGCGCGCCATCAGTTCAACGCCGTCCGTCTGCTCTTCAACCACGAGTCGGTGCTGCAGAACGAGCCTATCGAGACGTCAGAGGTGCTGCAGGCGCCGGAGCTTCGCGGCAAGACGTACCTCCAGATGTTCGGGCTGGTCGCGAGTGCGGCAGCCAAGCGCGGCCTCCTCGTGATGCTCGCGTGCCATCGCATGCATCCAAGCACGTGGCCCGGCGAAGGCTTATGGTTCGATACCGCCGGCCCGATCACCGAGGAGCACGTGCTGCAGTCATGGGGAAAGATCGCCGACGCCTTCTGCCGCGTCTGGAATGTCTTCGCGGTCGACCTGCAGAACGAGCCGCACTCGGCCTCATGGGGTTACGGACGACCCTCCACAGACTGGGACCAGGCGGCCTCGCGAATCGGGCAGCACGTGCTTGGTCTTTGCGAGCGTTGGCTCGTGATGGTCGAAGGCGTCGGATACCAGCCCGGTGCGCCCGGCGGCAACGACCCGAAGGAAGGCTTCTGGTGGGGCGGCAACCTTGTGGGTGCCAAGGTGGCGCCCGTTAGCCTCGACCCTCCCCATCATGGTGCGACTAAAGATCGGCTCGTCTACTCTCCACATACGTACGGGCCTGGCGTCTACGCGCAGCCGTACTTCGAGCACGCCGACTTCCCCGACAACTTGGAGCAGGTTTATGAGCGGCATTGGGCATTCGTGGCGGGCACGACGGGCGCGCCTCTCGTTATCGGGGAGATGGGCGGCTCCTACACCGGGAAGGACAAAATCTGGCTCGACTGGGCTCTCGGCTACTGCCAGCGGCACGGGATCGGCGTCTTCTACTTTGCGCTCAATCCGAACTCCAAGGACACGGGAGGGCTGCTTAAGGTGGACTGGTCGACTCCCGAGTATGCGAAGCTCAAGGCTCTGATGGTGTGTGTGCGAGGGTGGAGCACACACAGAACCGCCGCCCACAGCTGTGCACACACTCTCGCCCTTTGAGCGCCCTCCCACAAACAGTCCATGCTCTCACCCGCCCTTGTGTAGCCCTTGTGCAGGTGCTGCCAGCGACCGACGTGCTCAAGGAGCTCATCGCACCGATGATCTCGCCATCGCCGCCACCACCCCTGCAGCCGCCCGCGCCGCCCGTGCCGCCCGCCTCGCCGCTACCACCCGGCAACCCGCCATCGCCTACGACACCGCCCCCCCTGCCGAAGCCACCCACGTCACCGGCTCCCTTCGGACCTCCCTTTTACCGGTCGCCGCACCCGCCGCCGCCAAATCCCAAGCCACCACCACCCACGGCCGTCGTTGCAGATCTGCCGCCGTTGCCGTCTCCTCTTCCGCCCAACGACCTCGCAATGCTGCTGCTACTCGAGAGCGCCCGCATGCCACCACCGCCATCGCCGCGGCCAGCTACTACTACGCTGTCGCTCGGCGCAGGGTTTGCTGGTCTTGGGCTTGTACTCACCGGGCTCGCGGTCGCCATCTTGGGCACCTCGGGGATTCTTGCCCGCGCGCGAGGAGCACATCACCTGCATCCGAGCACAACGAGCACAAGGTCAACTACAACTAGGGCCTCGATACATGTAGCCGGTGGTGGCGCGACGGGCGAGGACGACGAACTACTCACCGATGAGCAGCAGGAGAAGAGCAGCACTCCGCGAGCGCCGACATACGCTGCGGAGGAGGAGGAGGAGCGCGCTTGGGTGAGGCTGCACCGTCAGCATCGACCAACCTCCTGGCATACCGCGAGGGAGGCCATGGCTGAAATGTGGGACTGAGCTCGAGATGCGAAATGTCCTAAACGTGTAAATGACGTCAGTCTTTTTGTGGGGTTTGGCTAACACAAGGTTAGATTGCGATTTGCCGTTTGCCCATGACAACGCGACGCCATGTGGGGAATTCGTGTGAGAGAGTCGCTGCAAGGGTGGAGGTGAAGAATGCTCCTTCGCGCTGCTCTCCGCCGCATGCCGCGGATGGCTTCTGCCCCGGCTGCCATCGGGCGGCAGGTGCGTCACATGGGCGGCCACAGCGAACCGGTGGGCTACGGGTCGGGACCTTACCGGGGCATCAAAATCCCCAAGGTTGCGCAATGGCACAAGAACGTGGCGACGTTCTACGGCACCGTGCTGTGGTTGTGGCTCTTCTGGCGGGCCAAGAATGACGGACCTGCGCTGCTGGGCTGGGAGCACCCGTGGGATCACGGCGACCACGGTCACGATCACGACGAGCACGGCGAGGAGGAGCATCATTAAAGGGGGCCGGGGTTTTATTGTACTTGCCGCTTTCTCACGCGATGGCTGCGCGCGCCGCGCTTGAGGGGGCGGCGCAGCGGCAGCAATCGGCGGCATTAGTTGCACGGTGTGCGTGCACTCCAGGACAGGGGTGTGCACGTGGACGTCGTGCATCGGGGCTGTAGCCCAGTTCTTGCGGGCCCACTGCGCCTGGGGGGTGCTCCTCGCCCCGGCGCGTGTGATGAGTGCATGGTAAAGAGAGAGCACCAGAGAGCTCCCGTTTTCCTCGAGGGTGAACGCACGACGCTTCTCGGTTCGCATATGACCTTCATAACAAACCAAGGTACTGACTCGTGAGAGCGACACGACGTGAGAGGGACACTCACATAACACGAGGAATCAGAGATCCCAATAGGTGCGTGTGCACGACAGCACAGCGAGTGTGACGCGCCAATGTACGCACGGCCAACACGGCCGAGGCGTTCGCCACCTCAGTGGCCTGCCAACTCGGCGGCTTTCTTCTTGCCGGCGACGCTCAGCTCCTTTTGGTACATCTGCGAAAAGCCAAGCAAGATGTGCGGCTGTGGTCAGAGAGATACAGGCCCATGCCAGCTGGAAGGGAGCGGATTTCTTAATTGTGCACGAAATAGGCTCGCTCCAACCTTGCGTGCTCGCAGTCGTGGGTCGTGGGCAGCGGGAGCCACGCGCACCATCGATTCATGGTTCCGTGTCACAAACTTGAGGATGCGCTCCGTGTTAAGGAGGACGAAGGTGATGCCGCCAAAGGCTGAGAGGAAGCCAAGGAGCTTCATGAAGACCTGTCACAGCAGCGGTGCCGCGATGCGCAGCGCTCAGCGGTGCCGCGATGCGCAGCGTTTAGCGGGCGCGCGCACAGCACACGTGCGGGGTTGCAAAGCACTTCTGGTGGACGTGGATGTCACACATGTTACATGTATGTGGTGCTGAAATCTCATGATCTATGTACAAATTTTGTTGGCTCACCGTAAGGAAACAAAGTATTCGTTTCATCTCAAGTTTGAACTGTTCTGAACGATGGGCGCCGCCCCCGCGCTTCTCCTGTGCGCGCTTCTCCGGGGCTAGTGGGTGTGTGTCTGGCCGAGAGGGCCCTTGAACGGAACGGAACGGATGGTGAACATGCCATACCTCTGGAACCATGACAGCATGCTGTGCTCTCCTCGGCACCCGCCGCGGCTGCGCCGACTCGCCGGGCCTCCACCGGCGATGTCCCCGCTGCATGCCGACTCGGACGTCGCAGTGCCCTTGCCGATGTCGCCGCGCACCGGACAATTGAGCCTGCAGCTGCCGAAGATTGAGCACCCACGCGGCTCGAAGTCGGCACGTCCGCACGTGCGGCAACGCCGCGGCCGCGCTACACCTCGCGAGCTCGGCGGCGACCAGCCGACCGGAGGGAAGCTGGTCGAGCAGTGGTCGTACCGTTCGCCCTTTGAGGAGCATCAAGCGCGAGTCGCGGCAGCAAAGGCGGAGAGAGCTGCCGCGCGAAAGGAGTTCCTCGCGGTGCAAGCACGCGCGGCGGAGGCGCAAGCGCGCATGGCAGAGGCACAACAACGCATGGCAGAGGCGAAAGCGCGCATGGTGGAGCTCAAACGGAAGCAAGAGTCGGGCGAGCTGAAGCCGGAGGAGAAGGCTGAGCTCCAGGCCGCCGAGACGACTCTAAAGGCCGCCGAGGCCACGCTAAAGGCCGCAGAGGCCACGCTAAAGGCCTCAGAGGACACGATGGCCAAACTCGACGCCGAGATCACGAGGCTGACACAAATCGAGGCTGCCCCTCCGCCTCCGCCGTCTCCGCCGCGCGCGCCTAAGGGCCCAGTGGGCAACGCCATGCAGAGGAGCAGCGTGAACACTAAGGGTCTCACCCCAGACGAAGCGATCAGCGCTCGCGCTGCCGAGCTCGCCGCGCACATCACTGAGCTCGCCGCCAAGAACGCGGAGCTGCTCGCCAAGAAAGATCAGGAGCTCGAGAAATGGATCCACAGCTTCGTAGTCGCGAATGGCCTGGAGGATGTTTTCAACTCCGTGCCGACCTCCGAGCATGAGCGCACGACCCTGCGGCTGGAGGCGAGCCAGGGGACGAAGCAGGTCAGGGGACTGGTGCAGCAGACGCTCGAGGAGTACCGTGAGCAGGACGCCCGCTCGCAGGAGCTTGACGCTCAGCTCAGCGCCGTGCACGCCATAGCGCTCGAGAGTGCAGCCAACGAGGGACGCTCATCGGCCACACGAGACGCGCTGAGCGAGCGTCTCAACCTCGAGTTTAATAAGGTGAGACTCTCGCTCGGACCGTCCATCGTCGCTGACTACGCAGTCGCTCGCCACGAAGGGGCGAGTACGCTGGGCATCGACCGCCTCGTCAACACACAGAGGCAGCTTTCCACGCGCTTCGGTGAGCATATTGAGCTTGATGTGAAGTCGCTTCAGCTCCCGCCACGGATCTCGCCAGCATTGGCCATCGAGCGGTTGGCAGCGGCCACTGAACGATACAACAGCCAGCAAGTTGGCGACGCCAGTAGCATGGACGCTATCAGCGCATCGCGTTTGCAGCTCAACGGCCGCAGCAGCGCGCTGTCCGCGCCCACAAAAGCGCTGTCCGCGCGGCCTCAGCTCGCCGCCCTGCCGGTGCCGCAACAGCCCATCCTACCGGCGCCACAACAGCCCATCCTACCGGCGCCGCAACAGCCCGTTCTGCCGGCGGCGCCGAACTCCCCCGCGCCACGTCCGAGCACCAGGGGCGACCCACGAGGGGCGACCCACGAGGGGTGGCCCGGGAATGAGCCACGACCCGGGGATGAGCCACGACCCGGCACGAGAGGCGAGGCCGAAAATGCCCAATTGACCGCCCAATTGACCGCCGCGGCCACGCTGCATGCGTGCCCCTTGACCGCAACCGATGCGGCCACGCTGCATGCGGGCTCGTTTACCGCAACCGATGCGGCCACGCTGCATGCGGGCTCATTTACCGCAACCGATGCGGCCACGCTGCATGCGGGCTCTGCCCACTTGCCACGCCGCACGCCACCGTCCCGATCCGGCCGTTACTCGCGGCGTGGAGCTGCGAGTGGCCTCCCTTATTTCGTACTGCCCAAGTACGTACTGCCCAGGCCGTCGAATCTGTCAGACGGGCCTGATCGTACACCCGGAGGGCGCGGCTCTCTACAGCCAAACGAGCTTGACATTGGGCTGGCCGGTCGGCAGGGCTCAGAAGCCGAGCTCGCGCTCGCGGCGGGGATGATATGGCCACCCAAGCCCCCGGGTCCACCGCCGGCCTTGCAGGCTGATTCGATGCGCTCGGCGCCTACCCCAAGCGGATCAGCATCGCCGGCCTCGCCCTACGGGCAGCGGAGCGATGACGCACTGCTCGTGCAAGTGCCGTACCGCTGTGCTTCGCGAGAGCAGTCGCGAGGCGCCTCAAGCGGAGGTGCGCAGGGCCCATTGAGTCCACATTGAGTCCACATTGAGTCCTGGCGGCGGCAGCGCCCTCATCGCCGCGCCTGCAGTTGGAGTGGCGCCCGGAGCCGCCACTGGTGCCGCCGCGACGACGGACCCCGATCATCTGCACGTTCACACCCCGATCATCTGCATATTCACGGGTTCGAGCGCGTCTCCGGCCCATGCAGCGTGCAGCTATAGCCGATAGCGATAGAGACACAGAGAGCACAGCAGGATGATTCAAAGAAACAATGCAGGCGGTGCAGAAAGCAAGGCCGAGGCCGAGCTGAGGCCGAGGCCGAGGCCGAGCACGAAACCCCAAGATCGGGGCGTGCGGTGCGGCGCTGATCCGCGGCGACTAGTCACGGTAACGCTAACGGGTCGGTAGCGACGAGTTGTACCGATTTTGTACGAACACATCGAATGAACGAAGAAGGCCCGCACGACGAACGGTTTCTTACGCGCGCGGGGACGTCGATCGCGGGATACCGGATTCCCGGGATCGGTCGGCGCCCGGGAGGCGAGAAAAGCCGAAAACGCCGCCAGGCCCGCCCGACGCAAGACGACTAAGCGAATACCGGCTGCAACCGTGTCGGCAAGTCGCGAAGTCGACCGGGGCCCGGCCGCCGCGGCGCCGGGTCGCGTACGGGTCGCGACGACCGGGTGTCCGACCGGTGCGCTGGCCGCGCTGCGGACCGCGGGCACTGAGCCACAAGAGCGTCTGGCTTTGTGGCTTGAATGTGGTCGAGGAGACGACCCTCACACGCCACACACGCCCCACGTCGCTTGGAGTCCGCCATCGACGCTCTGACTCCGTCCCCCCTCTGAGCTCTCTCGCCGCCTATGACCGCTCAGAGCCTGTCTAGGCTCGAGAACTGAGGATCAGCGCCCTTGGGGGCAACCACGCTGGCGGCGGCGCGGCTGGCGGTGGCGCTGCCCGATCCGCGGGTGGCGGCGGCGCTCTGCTCCCATTGCCGAAGCTTGCGCAGCAAGGCAGCAGGGCTGCGCAGCGCGAGCGCCTCGATCTCCTTCTTGAGGAAGCCGAAGTCGGCGATCGTGAGCCCGCGCTTCTCCCAGCACGTGAGCAAATGGCAACAGCACGCCGCGTGCATCGAGTGCAGCGCCTCGTGCGCCTGTCGGCGCGCGTTCGCCTCCTTGGTGCATCCGCCCGCGCGAAGGGCGCCGAGCGCGACCTGAGTCATGTTGATGGACATCGTCATCAACGGGAAGGCAGTCCCGTTGCTCGAGAGACGGAAGAGCGCGTGGAGCAGCGCGGGGCGATGACAGCCCATGTGGAGAGCCTGCAAGAGCGAGAGCATGCCCGTGCCGCGCAGGTCGGTGGCCGGGTCGTCGCCCTGGAAGCCGATGAGCTCCCAGTGCGGACCGAAGCGCGCCGGGCACTCCGCTGCGTCCGTGATCGCGCGGTGCACGCTCATGAGCACGCGCTCGTGCAGCACGGAATTATCCATAGGCGTACGCGCAAGCGCCAGCAGCTCATCGCGTTGCTCGCGCAGTGCTGGCTGGCTCAGGCGTGGCCGAAAAGAGGTGAACATGCGAGGGAGCACGGCTGCGCCGCTAAAGTCTTCTCGCACGATGCCAGCACGCGCCGACTCCGTGAGCTTTGAAAAGAGCTCCTGCGCCGCTTCAGCATAGGCGATGGGTGTGTGCCTGCCTACCACCGGCTCTGCCGCCTCACCGGCACTGCCCTCACCGTCCTCCTTGGCCCTGTCAACGGCCGCTGTGGCGCTGTCGAACATGGCCATGAGGCGCTCGGCGCGGGACAGGGGCGGTTCCGGCGCACTCGATGGCGACGCGTCGTGCGCGCCGCCGCCACCCGCCGCGGCGAACGCCGCCTCCCCGGCCTCGGCCGCGGCCGCGGCCTCCTCCTCCTCCTCCTCCTTCTCCTTCTCCACCACCACTTCCTCCTCCTCCTCCTCCTCCTCCTCCTCCTCCTCCTCCTCAGTAATCGTGCCCGCGATCTTGAGAGACGCCGCGGCGAGCTCGTCAGCCTGCTCCGCCTTGCTCTTGGCAGCCAGCGGCTGCGCCAGAGCCGCCGCAGCCTTGGCGCCCGGTCCCTCGTCGGTGGCAGCTTGGTAGACCTTCTTGAGGGCGGCCTGGCGCTCCGCCGCCTGGCGCGCCTTCTCTTCCTCACGCTCCGCCGCGAGCTTCGCCACACGCTCCGCCTCGAGCACCTGCGCCTGCGCCTCGGCCTTGACCTTGGCCTGCTCCGCCGCCGCGAGGAGCGCCAGCCGATCGGCCTCGAACGCCGCGGCAGAGAGGGCCGACGGTGGCGGTGGCGCGCCCATCGCGGATGGGGCGGGCGGCGGCACGGCGCTGGGCTCGACGATCTCGTCAAACTCATCATCAAACTCATCCTTGGTGCCTGCCGTGTTGGCGGCCGCCGAGCCGATCTGAAGCGAGATCGGCTCGTCGTCGAATTCGTCATCGGGCGGCGGATTCTTCTCCGGCGTGGCGCCTTCATCGAGCATGTCGAGCTCCAAGGCGTCGTCTGCACTGCCTTTGGCCGTTGGGGTCGGCTGAGGCTTCCGGTAATGGCTGTTGAGCACGCTGGCCGTCGCCGCGCGATCGCCGGCCGAGTGCTGGGCCGCCGTAGCGGCGGTGACCACCACGGTGAGAGGAGCCTTATTCTCCGTGTCCGTGACCGCCGCACTAAGCAGGTCGGCGAGTGGATTCGACGCCATTTTATTAAAGTGTGAACGTAAATGATTTGTGAATGAGGTGTTTCTCGCTCTCCGTCTGAATGTGTTTCATCCGAGGCCTGACCTTGTATTGTTTTCACGGCTGTGCTGCTTACGTGTTGTGAATGAGCTGTCCTCCACGTGTGTGTGAGTATTAACATGAATGAATGAGGCGGGTGGTCCTTGTAGGGTCGACGGACGGGGAACGCACAATGCAACTCGGGGACGCCGCGGGCGGCCTCGTACGATCCGCCATTCGCGAGTTGCGTCATGCGGATACGCAGCAGGCGCGTCGAGCTGTCCTCGACCAGCTGCTGCGACGTGCAGAAAGTGGCGGCATGTGCGCTGAAAGTCTGCTCAATTGCGTCCTGGTGCTCCACCGGCTCCCGGCAGACGTCACTAGTGTGCAGGACGGGCAAATCGACCTGGCGGCAGTGGTGCGCGACGAATTCACCGAGCTTAGCGCCTTGCCGACGAGCGCCTGCGGCTACATCTTCAAGAACGGCGACATTGCGTGGTGCTGCCGCACCTGTCAGACAGACGATACCTGCGTCCTGTGTGAGGCATGCTTCTCCACCAGCGACCACGAAGGGCACGAGGTCTTATTCCACCGCACGCGGGCGGGCGGCTGCTGTGATTGCGGCGATCTTGAAGCATGGAAGCTCGAGGGCTGCTGCCCGAAGCACCGAGGCAGCTGCGACGACACGTGCGAGCTGCCTCCGACGCTTGCGGAGGCCGCGAAGCTGGTGGTAGATGTGGTCGTACAGCTGGCTTGCGAAGTGGCGGTGACGGCGGAGCTCAGCTTCGCGACGCTCGCGGCCGACGACGACGACGACACGACGGCCTATTCGGCCTCGGCCTCTGACGATCCCATTGGGCGGCTCGCTACGTCCCTCGCGACGCCAGAGCTCGTGCAGCATCTGCACGCCCCAGCGGCCGAAGCGGCCGAAGCGGCCATCAAGGATGACGCGGCCATCGAGGAGCTCTTGCCTGAGGCTATGGAACGGGCCCTCGAGGAGCTCTTCCACACTTCGGTGGCCTTCGACGCGCGCTCGCTTCAGAACGGGGCGCTTCCGCGCGAGCTCCTACAACCCGGGACGCTTGCGCCTTCGGAGCTGAACGCGATCAGCAAGTCTGTCCGGCAGGAGCTGACGGTGGGTGTACAGCAGGCGCTCCGCCAGTGGCCGCGTGATCGAGCGTTCAAGCTCGCCGCCAACCAGATCGCACCTTGCGAGGCGCTCGCGATCTTTCACAGCCAGCTACACGCCGTCGCCGTCGCGCGCATTGTTGCGAGCGCAGCTTATAATCGGTCCGCCCGTGCACGAAACCTGGCCAAACTCGCCGACCGCCGGGCAGAAGCCCGCGCCGTTGCGCGGGAAGGCCGTGCTAGCAACGTGTGCGGTGTGCCGACCACCTCTGCGTCGTCGTCGTCGATGCCTGCAAAGGGCTCGATGGATGCCGGTGAGTGGTTCGTGCGCCTTTACAATGATGACGTGCACACAGTGACGCAGGTTGAGTCGAGCTTACAGCGGTGGCCGCTCGGGCTGAGCCGCGAGCTTGCTAGGCGTGTCACGGCCAATGTCGATGGCACCGGCAGCGCCATCGTCTTCCTTGGAGCACAGCGTGCCGCCATGCGCGCTTGCCGGGCGCTGCGCTCAGCTGGGTTGCTCGCCTCCCTGACGCCACTTGCGCATCTGCTCGTCGAGGTGCTCACCACCAAGTCGATCATTTGGCTGCGGAAGCAAGCCGGGGCTTTCGCGCCGCTCTCACGAGTGGTCGCAGCTGAGTTGGGACGGCGGCGCTTTGAGCCACGCGCTCTGGTGAGCCCCGATGGCACGCTGCGCGACCGGACGCTTCCGGAGTCGCCACAGGCGGAGGCGGACGTGCGGCCAGCTCGTGGAAGGCCCCGTGCGTGCTGGATGGGGGGACTCACACCCGAGCAGCGCGCACTCCTCGTGCGCGCCGAGGCGGCCCTCGAGGAGGAGGCGACGGCGCTGCGGGCGGAGGAGCGGGCGGAGGCACAGGCGGAGGAGCGGGCGGAGGCACAGGCGGGGGAGCTCCCTCTTGGCGTATGCGTCGAGGAGACGGAGGCGGACGATGATGTGGCCAACGCGATGGAGCCCGCTGAGTTCGCGACGGCCCATGCGGCCCATGCGACCGACCTCCACCGATGCCAGCTGCGCATCGACGCAATCATGGCGGAGATGGCAGCCTTGCCTGATGACGAACTGCTTGACGACGTGCAGCGCAAGCTTCGGATGGCTCAGTTGATGGCGCGCGAGATAGGTGTGAACGAGATAGGTGCCAAGTGTGATGCGTCTGAGCTGCAGGCCGAAGGAGTCGCAGCCGCCTCCGGTGCTGCCGAGGCGAGTGACATGCTGCCAGTGGACACAGAGCAGACGGCCATCGGGCGGCTTCTCAGAGCGGACTCTCTGCTCCCAAGGCCGCTGCACTCGAGGCTGCACCCACTCTACCTCGCATGTATGCCTGACGCACGCTTCAAGCGCGTGCTGGGCACCGCCTTCGCGCAGCTGTACTTGAGTCTCGCGGTTCAATATGCGGGCGGCGTCGGCACGCGCGACGCCTCCCCCTTCGGCTTCTCGGTACAGCTCTTCACCACCCCCTCCCTCGTGGCGGCGCTGCTGCCACGCTTGCTCCTCAGCCGCATACTGCTCGCGCTCGACTACTGCTTACATCACGCGGCGATCGAACCTCCTCCAGATCCACACGGCGCCGAGAATGGCATGACGTTTGAGCTCGCGCGCCAGCGCGCAGCTTGGCCCGAGCGTTTGGACGACGGCGTGGCGTGTGATGAGCTTGGGGTCATCGGCTGCGAAGCGACGGCGCTTGTGTACCGGCGCTACGACTTCATGCTCCGAGACTTCGAGTACTGCCTCAACATTGAGGGAGTGGCGTCGCGACACGCCCGCTCATCGAGGCTGCTGCGTCGCTGGATGGGGGTGCTGACGTATGTGCAGCTGGCTGACCCACAAGTGCGCGAACTGCACACGCACGTCGAGCTCGAGCATCGTGCGTGGCTTCAGGCGTTCCACCTGCATCTCTCGCTCTCGGGTGCCTTTGGGGCGGTCCTCAAGCCCCTAACTGACCTCTTGCCGCCTCTAGACTTGGCTGGTGCGGCGGCGGCGCAGGCCATCGCGGTCACGCCGGCCAATGTGCTGCCTCCGCCGTCATTGCTGTCGCCAGAGGCCTGGCAGGCTGCTCGACGCGACGCCGCTGCCATCGGCGATGCGGCACTGTGCGCACTCTGCCGTTGGCTCTCTCGCTCAGACCTGCTGCTCACGCGCACCGAGGTGACGCTCCCCGCCGCTCTCGGCGGTGGCACAGCCATCTTCTTCGCGTTGGGGGTGCACGAAGCGCTCTCATTCCACATCCCCCTGCACCGCTTCCTTGCGGCCACCGTGCGCGAGGCTGCATTCCTCGACACTTCTGCGGCCGGCGCGCTGCTCAGTGCGCCGCTGCATGCCTTCTGGGCCGCCAAGGACGCTGCAACCGTCGTTCTGCGACGACATCTTGACGCATATTTGGGGGATGGCCCGATGGTGGTGGAATGCGAAGGGCCGCTCCGCTTGCACAGCACGTACACTCGCATGCTCTGGTGGCTGCTTGAATACCCTGCGCGGGTGCTCGTTCTGGCCGCGCAGGTGGTCGCGGGCATGTGGCGACGCAACGGCGCGATCATGCTGCATCAGGTTACCAACTATGCCACCACTCCACTGTGCCTGCGCCTGCGTGACATGGACCTGCTCCTGATACAGACGTGCCTCGGCTGGTTGCTTGCACCCGAGGCTGCGGCTGCCGAGGCGGCGAAGACAGCGGCCGATGCTCTAGCGGCCGAGACGGAAGCGGCGGTCGTGGCGGCGGCGCGAGAGGCAAGCTGTGCTGGGCAAGACGAGAACCTCTGGATGGAAGACACTCGCATTCCAGAGGATGACGAGCATGAGGCGCCTTCGCCCGCACGCGAGCGCTTCTACGTGGTATACTCCGGCCGCGCAATCGGCGTGGTCACGGAAACGAGCGCTTCTACGCGCTTCTACGACGGCTCGGACGCGCCCTTGTTCGAAGAGTACAACACGCTCGAGGCGGCGCAGAAGGCGTGGGCCGACCACGTGCCCGCTCCGCCTGCAGACGTGGCGCAGGCGCAGGCGCCTGCGCACAAGGCACAACCCGCTTTATCGCGTGCGGCCGCGGTGGCCAGCCGCCTCCTCGTGACGCTAGCTCTCAAGATGGGCATCGCCTCGTGGCCACTGGAGGCGTGCGGCACACTTAGCACCCCGTTCGGTCCCTTGTCCGAAGTTCAAAAGGCATTTGACTGGACGCAGGATGGAGCGATCGAGGCAACCCTGGACACGGAGAAGCGGCTCAGCTTGTCCGAAGAGCTATTGGTCATCCTCATCCACCTGACGACCGAGATGCCGAGGCCTGCGGGTGCCGCCGGCGTGGCGGCCGAGCTGCGACGCGAGATGATCCATCGCCTAGCGGCGCAGCAGCCTTGCACTCGCTCCGAGCTTTGCGAATGCCTCGACGCATGCTCCCACCCGAAGCTTGTACGTGCCTCGGTCGAGGGGCGGGGTCACCTAGAAGTGGTGCTGGCATCGGTGGCACAGCGCGTGCCACCTCCGAGCTCGGCGCCCGCGCTCGGGGCGCCCTCGAGAGCTCCCCGACTGGTGCTTCGACCCGAGGTGGCCGCAGAGCTCGATCCTGAGTTCTACCATGCGTCCGCCGTTCAGCTCAAGGCCATCGCTGAGCGGCGCGCCGCCGCTACCACCGCAAAGCCTGGGGCCAATCTACCGACGCCGCCACCTCCCATGCCTGTGGTGGGGCCGCCCCCGCAAGCACACCCTTTCTTCGCGGGCGTGCGCACGGCCTTGCTTTTCGCGCCCCCAGCGGTGGCCATGGTGCGTTCGGCGCTTGCGAGATCTCTCTTGATCTCCATGGCGGGGCCGGCAGCGTCCAATGAGGCAGCTGTGCGTGCGGCGGCTGCGTCGGCCTCGTTGGGAGCGATCGTGCGCGCGGCGGCCCTGCACACAGCGGCCCGGCACACGGCGGCCCGGCACACAGCGGGGTGCAAAGTCGAACCGCTATGGCTCCCCGACAGGTGGGGATTGGAGGACTTGGAAGCCCGTGAGAAAATGAAGACCGCGCGGTTTGACTGGGCAAAGGACAGCCTGGAGGCGGCACACCAGCAGGGCTCTGAGCGGCTGTTGGCGCGCGCTCTCCATCTGCTCACCCTCATGGTCCACGAGGCCACGCGCCAGGCTGTGCACGAGCAGGTTGGGTGCGAGGTGGCGATGGAGCAGGGTGCAGCAGATGCGACATCGTCGGCTGAAGCGCGGGACAAAATGGCGGATGACGAGGCGTCCGCGACCTTCTTTCATCTTCTGTGCGAACGCGTCGAGACAGAAGGCACAGTGGTGGCAGAAGTCACAGAGGGCGCTGAGCGTGGGCACTACCCGCTTGAACGGACTCCTCAGATGTGCAATGTGCTCGAGCTTGTGCGCGCCCTGTCTCTAGCGCTAGAGAGCGGCCCGCTGCGCGCTGGCTGCGAGTGGGTGCTCAGCACGGCACTGTCGACGAGCCCCGAGTGTCGTGCGTGCTTGGAGCGTCTTGAGTCTGTCGAGTCCGACGAGAGGGCGGTGCGTGGCGTGGTAGCCACCCCACCCGACGCCCTCGGCGGAACGAACGCGGCGTCGAGGCTTGAGCGTAAGAAGAAGGCACAGCAGCGCTTGATGGAACAGATGCGTCAGCAGTCGGCCAAGTTTTCGCAGTTTCTCGAGGGTGACGCCGAGGCAAGCGGCCCAGGTGGCGGTGGTAGCGGAGGTGGCGGCGGCCCTGGCAGCGCTGACGGACCGAGCGTCGCGCCTGCGGTCGCAGCAGCCGACACGGAGGGATCGGATGCCTCCTCAGCGGGCGGGCGTCCTCCAGCCTATGGCCGATTCCCTGCGAAACTGCCCTCGCCCTCGTCACAGCTAGAGCAAGCCGAGGTGAAAGAGGTACTCTGTGGCGCGCCCTGGCCGGCACTGCCCACGTGCATCATTTGCCACACCGAGGATGCGAATCCGATTGGCTACATCTGCTGCACGCAGCCGTCCAATGTACTTACGGACGCCTCATGCCTGCCGCCGCCACCAGTCACATCCTCAGACCCGCCGCTGGAGCCGCCACTCCCGCCCAAAGCCGCCTTCCTCCAGTTCTGCGGCCATGCGGTGCACACGGAGTGCCTACACAAGCACAAGGCCGCGCTCGAGCAGAAGCAGCGGTCGGGCACGCACTTTGAAGGCAAGGCCGCCCTCCGTCTCGAGCGTGGCGAGTTCTTGTGCCCGATGTGCAAGCGCCTCTCGAACGGCGTACTCCCGATATTCAACCTCGAGGCACGCGAGCGCGTGCTCGCGGCGCAGGTCTTCGAGCGCGAGCGATGCTCGTCGCACTTCGCACTCACAGTGCACGCGAGCGAGCAGGGCGCGCTCGAACCGCAATGGGGAGCTCTGCCCACTCATCCACACACCATGACCAACTCGACTCGACGGCTGCGGCGCTTGCTGCAGCCAGACATGGCGGCGGAGGATCTGCGCTGCAGCTGGCCCGGCTTCACGATAGGTGAGCTGCTCGCCAAGGATCAAATCGTCCTAGAGGACGCGGACGCCTGTCTCGACACACGGGACCAAGTGTGCCACCCATGCAAAAATAGCGACGCCTCCGCCTTCCTCGCCACCCTCGAGGCCGCCGAAGGCAACCTCGCGCTCGGCCCGAGTACACTGAGCGGCGAAGCGCTTGTCGAGGCGCGCATGTGGGAGGCCGTCTGGTTGCTTCCCAGCGCACCCGAACTGATGACTGCTTGGTGGCTACGCCAGCTGCTGCTCCACCAGTATGCATGCGCCGGGCAGTCAGCCGTCGCCGCCGCTGCGTTGTCGTCGCCACCCATTCTTGGTGGGATGGTGCTCGCACCGCCCGGCCCCGTTCCGAACTTGTCTTCCAAAATTCTTGGTGGGATAGTGCTCGCACCGCCCGGCCCCGTTCTTGACTTGTCTTCCAACGGCTCGCCCGTGCGCGAGTGGCTGCTGCACCAAGCTGCAGTGCACCCATGCTTTGCCGATCAAGTCCTGGCAGTGCTCGAAGCTGAGGAGGTCTTGAGCTTGGATGATCTGCGTCTCCTTGCAGGACACCCACACTTTGATTCGTGTGGTCTTCCTGTGCTCACTGTGCTTCAGATCCGCAAAGCTCTTGCCAGCCAGCAGCCGCAGCAGCCGCCGCAGCAGCCGCCGCAGCCGCCGCCGCCGCCGCCGCAGTCGCAGTCGCAGCAGTCCCCGCTGGCGCTGGCGCCTCAACGGCTGGCGCTGCCGTGGTATCGCCCACCTGCGCTGCCTACGAGTAACGAGAGGGCGCTGCATATGAGCAACGAGAGAGCGCTGGGCGTGGATGACGACAGTGCTGCGAGTGCGACGACGGCGGCGCAGATTGAGAGCGATCTCAGCTGGGGTGAGGCCGACGACTGCCTTGTCGACTGGCTCGAGGCCACCTCTGACAATTACGCTGCGCTCAGAGCCTCGGCCCTTACGCGTAGCCAAGGCGCCGTAAGCCTCCATGAGGCAGCTGCGGCGGCGCAGGCGGCGTGGGGATGGCAGCTGCGCCCCACGCCCCCACGCCTTGGTGCCATCGCTGCATTCGCGCTGGGAGTGCACCACACACGTACAGGGGTGGCGGTCGGTGCACCGTGGCCCGTCGACGAGCACGATGGTTACAGGGAGCTCCTCGGCGCGCTCAGCTACACGATCCTCTCTCGGGTCGCACTGGCTGCTTTGGTTGCCACGGAGGAACAGGACGGAAGCGCGATGGCCGCTGCGGCGACCAGTAACGCCAGCGCCAGCGCCAGCGCCAGCGGCCGTGGCGGCGACGGGGTGGCTGGATGCGAGGCATGCGAAGCTGGCGGCGGGAGCCACGTGTCAACGAGTAGCCTGCGTGTCACCGCCTCGCAGGTGGCACTCGAGTCAGAACTCAGAGCTTCGGCTCCTATGCGCGCCATGGTGCACGCCTGCCGCCTCTCCCAGCTTCACGGGCTCCATGCATCCAAGGACACTGGCAAGATTGCGTGCGATCCGCGAAGGCGAGCCGCCAGATGGCCAACGACGGAGGGTCAGTGCTCACCAGCCCGGGAGCTGCTTCGTCACGGCATGCCTGTCAAGGAGGCGACAGCCGCGGCGGTGGCGGCGGCGAAGGCCGAGGCAGAGATGGCGCAAACGGTGGGGGCGCAGGCGATGGCGGAGGTCGAAGCGGAGGTCGCAGCGCGCGCAGAGGCCCTCCGCAACCAACAGGGCGCGCTAAGTGCAGCCGTCGAGGCGGCCAAGGCCAAGTTGGCTGCTGCCATCGAGGCTGGCGTTGAAGCAAGACAGTTCAGATGTGGCACAGAGCTTTGTTTGGGCGCACTCTCTGCGTACGCGCTGCCGCGCTCAGGCCCGTACGCTCTGCCTCTGCTTCATCAGAACCTCTTCGAGGCCATCCTTCCCGCGCTGCTTGAGGCGCACGCATTGAGCGAGGTCTGGTGTGTGCTCCGGCTCGGCGCGCTCGCCGTGATGGTCCAGGCTCTATACATCTCGGCGATGCAGTCGGCGACCCTGGCGACTGGCACGGCCGAGGGGGCGGAGCAGGCCGCGGCCGACGCGGCCGACCTGACGCGCAAGCACTCACTCGACATTGAGGTGGCATGCGCCGTGTCGGGCTCCGATTGGGATCGCGCCGAGGCTAGATCGCTGCGCGCGCTCTGCGCAGCTGTGAAGATTGATCTTGGCAGTGTGAAGATTGATCTTGGCAGCCCATCCGGAGGTCACGTGAGCGACTCCGCCATCCTCTACGCCCGCATCCAAGCAGCCCTTGGCTCTTACTACTGCCAAGCGCGCGCCATCTGCGCGCTGCTCGGTGCGGAGATGCCGCCGTCACGGCCGATTCCATACGGGGGTGGGCGCCAATGCACCGCGGCACTGGCGGTGCTCGGAGCTCCGTCGCCGCTCGATGTACTCGAGTCTCCACGCCTCACGTCGCTCGCTGCCAGCTGGGTCTCCGCTGTGTCGCGCTGCGCAATCGAGGGTGGCGGGCGAACGTCCCTCCAGCGCGTGCTGCCTCGTTGGCATCCCTCCGCCCGCGCCCTGTTCCCGCTGCCGGATCGATTCACCGACCTGTACCAATCCCTCAATGGGTGTGTCTGCCCTCAGACGGGCCAGCCGCGAGAGGATCTCGCGCTCTGCCTGCTATGCGGCGCAGTGCTCTGCGCGGGCACGGGCTGCTGCAAGCGCCACGGTCAGGGCGCTCTCACTCGTCACGTGAGCGAGTGCGGTGCGCACGTTGGCATTTTCTTCCTTCTTCACCGATGCGCCACCGTGCTGCTCCGCGGGCCGCACGCGGCGTATGGCCTCTCGCCGTACGTGGACGAGTACGGCGAGGAGGATCCGGGGCTGCGCCGTGGCCGACCGCTCCTTCTCGATCAGACTCGGCTCGCGCAGCTGCACCGGATTTGGGCCTCGCATTCGATCGCGGGGGAGGTTGTGCGCGAGCGCAGCATGAGAGACCGCGCCGTGCGCGAGGGGTTCTACTGAGCTAAGGATGGGGGCGAGAGTCCGATGTGCTGCTCGGCGGCGAGGGAGTGAACCGGCCCGCGGCTTGAGTGCGTTGCACGAAGATGTAGTACGGAGGAGGACTCCCTCGGTCGCGACGGGGAGAAACGAGAAAGAGGGGCGGCGAAGAGGCGAAGCGCAAGCGCGATCCAAGTTGAGATCCAAGTGGCAAGTCAACGCCAGGTTTGCCGCGCGAAACCGCGACCGGATTACTTCCCCCCTCTACATCGAAGATGACGTGTTTCTTCATCGCCTAGATCTCTCCAAAACCAACGGGCGACCAAAAGTGCAAAAGACGGGCACCTCCCGCCACCTACCCGCCACCCGACACACACACAGGCCGCGGGCGCCGGCGGGTACCGGGGGACACGCGCGCGGTCTTGTTTCGAGGGTCTTAGTGATGTAGGGACACTGGCAGTGGCGAAACACCAAACTGGCAATACACTCGGACACTCGTGGGGACGTGGGCGGCGTCGCGCAGATGCTTTGCTTCCCAATGATGGCGTTAAGATGGCGTCAAAAGACTTGTAACGGCGCCACCACTGGCACCGGGATCTAAATGTATGCCCTGTGAAGAAGAGACACTCACACTGTCACTGTGTGTGCGCTGGTTCACGCTGAGTTAGCGCGCTGGGAGTGAGCGAGTCGGAGAGCTGAGACCGTGCGAGCTCGGAGCTGCGACCTCACTCTAGCGAAATTGAGTAGGCCCACGAGCGAGCGAGTACTCAGTACTTGTGTTGATCGAGGTGCGCGGAGCCGCCCTTGGCGCGGGGGAACCGCGACGAAACTTCGAGTCGTGTGAAGAATGTTTCGTCGCGTGGCGTGTCCACCAGGGCAAGGGCTCCCAGCCCCTTGACCAGGGGCTTATTACACCGCGCCTTCACTTCGCCGTCGCCGTGGTCGGCCCATGTCCGCGCCGCCGCCGCTCAAGTTCAAGCTGCATAAGGCCGACCGGCCGCGCAAGCGGCTGCGGCCTGAGGTGGTCGAGGTTGCGCCGGCGGCGCCCGGTAGTGCCTCGGCGCAGGACGCGGAGTGGGATGAACAGGACCAGGGCAACGAGAAGTTGAATAAAGGGCAGGACATCGAGGAGCACCTGCTCAAGCTATTAAGGCAGAAGCGCGCCCCGGTCATTCGGCAGGAGCGCACCGCAGCCTTCCGCGTGGTGCTGCTGCGCGACTACTTTGTCATCGAAGGGCTCGGGCTGGCGCTGCCGTACTCGGCGGACAACCAGCGATTCCTGCAGCGCCTCGAGGCGGGCCGGCTGCCGTGGGACCAGCTGCGCGCCATCCCGGAGCTCAGCAAGCAGTGCGAAGGCCACTACGTAAACGGTGCGCTGCGCGTGGTCGTCGAGGACCGCCGGATGCCCGAGCACGGTGCGGAGGTGCGCTTTGGCGCGCACGAGCGCACACTTTGTGTTGCGATGGACGACGAGGCATTCCTCATGGATCTCAAGGACATGGAAATGGATGCGCTACTCGAGGGGCGCGACTGTTCACGCGAATTCAAGCTGCAGCTTGAGGCCCTTCTCCTCGGCGTGCTCTCACCAGCGCCGTGTTTGCACCCGTCGCTAGCAGTTGGGCTCGTGTGCAACAAGCTCCAGTATGACCGACTCAAGCTCTCGCACGCCTCGCTGCGCAGCCTGAGTGCCGAGTACGTGCCGCTGCCCGTGCAAAAGGCACGTTTTGGCCCCGCCTCCTATGGCCTGTGGACGGGCTCGCAGGTGATGCAAGGGGGCGGCACGGCAGGTGCGTACGGCTCGGCACACGGTGGACCGCTCGGGGCTGCGTCGCCCGCGGGCGGTGGCGGCTCGTACATCGTCGATGTGGGCGGCAAGCGCATCCGCAAGCCCAAAATTCCCGGCGCGCTCCCGTCGGGAGTGTCGCAGCTCAAGCGTGACGAAGAAGAACAGCGCCTCGCGCTCGGGGCCGGGGGTGGCGCGCAGCATGTGGCTGCCAATGCACCCGGCGGAGGCCGCGGCAAGGGCGGCGGCAAGGGCGGCAGGGGCAGCGGCGCCGAGGGCAGCAGAGGCGGCGGCGGCGGACCGCCGCCGGCCGAGGGCAGCGGACTGGCCGATGGCGAAGGGGGTGGCGGCCAGCTCGACAATTCAGGCCAGGCCCGACCAAGCCCCCAGCAGACGTTTCACTTACTCAAGAGACTCGCGGAGCACTCGCAGCAGATGCAAGCCAAGCTGCAGTACGAGCTGCCGCGCGGCGCGGCGGTATTCAACAAGCTGGCAGACGAAGTGTTGCGCCGTCAGCCTATGCTGCGTCCGAACGCGCTGCCGTTGCCCAGTGCTTCGCTCATGCCGGAAGATCTATTGCCACGCCATCCGCTGCCGCTGCCAGAGGATCAACTGCCACACACGCTCGCTGTGGACGTCGAGAAGGGTCTGCAGCCACGCGGCGGCAGCGGCGGCGCCGGCAGCGGGAATGGGAGTGGCGGCAGCGGCTCCGTGTCACACGAGCTGCGTCTCGGTCCATCGGACGTTACTGGCCGCTATCAGCTACGATTGACGATTGTCGAGCAGCCGGCGGGGCCGGAGACGGAGTGCTCGCCCGATGAGCCGGCACCTACAGCCTTCACCTTCCACGCACACGATGCCTCATTTGCGCACTCGCTCATGGCGCAGTGGAAGCGGGTGCATACACAAGAACAAGCGTCACAGCGCGCGCGTGAACGGAAAGCGTCACAGCTGCACCACCAGCAGCAGGCCGCATGCACCGCGAGCGGCGCGCCGCCGGCGCAGCAGCGGAGCAGCTCCACCGCCGCCTACGCCGCCGCCGTCGCCGCCTCCGCCGCGGCCGCCTCTGCCGCCGGAGGTGGAGGCAGTGGCGTGTCCCGCGCGCCGCCCGCAGGTGCGCAAGGTGCACTGCCGCAGCCCAGGCTGCAGCCAAGCGCGCCGCCGCCGTTGCAGCAGCAGCCACTACCACCCACGACGCAGTTGCAGCGCAACGGCAGCGGTGGGGCTGGCGCGCTGCTACCGCGACCCATCGACAGACCCGATAGCTTCGGCGCCCTCATGCCTGACATGGACGATTTCCCCTCACCCGGTGGCGGCCTCGCGTCGCCCATGGGCCTCAATCACGCCTCGTCCGGGGTCGTCGGTGGGCACCTGCCCCTCGCCCGCGGCCGCTCGCCGCTCAATCAGCAGTGAAGCAGCGTTCTTGGGGGCTCCGTTCTTAACCGACGTGCAAGCAAGAAGGACAAGAACGAGGACTGCGTGTTTGAAGATCGATGACCCGCAAACCGGCAAACGGCCCTCGGACGCGGAGCCTCCCCGACGCCTATGCACTCGTAGTAGGTCACAGGCGGTGAGTCGGTGAGTGTGTCGCCTAAGTACGACCGGTACTTGAGTAATTGGATCGTTTACCTTCCCTTCCAGCCCCGCGGCGCGTGTCGTCCGACTTCGTCTCACCCGACCGACCGCCGTTTGACCGCCGTGGCTCTGCCCCTCTGCGCCCCGACGCGCGCGCCCCCCCCGCGCCCCCGGCCCCCGGGGTAAGCCCCGGGGGCCCTAAGGGGGCCCGGGGGCGTGGCGCTGGCGGGGGTGACCGGCCCCACGCGGCCGCAGGCGGCGGCCGCGAGGATCGACCGCGAGGACAACCGGCGTGCTGACGGCGTGCGCGTGCCTCAGTCGCTCCCATCCCGGATTACTACATACTTCGTCCGCTGGACCGAATAACGCCGGATTCCGTTTTCCGTCTCGTGAACCGAGAACCGAACACAGAACTCAGAAGTCCACCGCGTCCTGACGAGTGACGACCTGAGCGCTGAGCGGTCTCCGCGCGTCCCCCGGTCGGGTTGATCACGCCCAGATGGGTTCACCGTCCAAGACCGTCCTCTAATAGTAATACGTCCGCCGAACCAACCATGAACCACAACCCCCGGGCCGTACTAACGGCGGGGACGCTCGCGCGCCTTGGCCTTCACTCTTTTGCGCTCTACCGTACCGCGGCTTTGATTATTACGTTATACCCGGCGTTTCAAGAGGTATACCGGTCGTCGCCCGCGACGACGCGAAATCGAACGAAAGACCCGAACAGATGAACCGACGGAGGTAAACGGATAAAAAAAAAAAAAATAATGCGCAACGGTATTATAATCGTTGCCCACAAAAGTATCGGATCTTCGGGTGATGAGGCTTCTGGTCGCTGCTGGGGCCGCTAATACGTCGGGCAAAGGTTATGCGCCCAGAGCCGGCAGCGGCTGCGCGACCCCATGGGTCTTCGGCGGCGGCTTCGAGCACGAGTTCATGCGCGGCAATCGCTGCATCGCTCCGCAGCTCTGGAAGCGCTGCGCACGCCTCATCCCACCAGGGCAAGCCGCGCCAGACGTCGACGAGGTCGGCTCGCACCGGACAGCGCACGTCGATGAGTTCGCCGTCGCGTGTTTGAAGCTGCAGCCGCTCGCAGTGGAGCCCAAGGCTTTTCAAATCGTAGTGCTGACGCCACCAACGGTTTACTCGGCTATCGCCATGCTTCGCGTCGCCGAGGATAGGATGCGAGAGGCCGTTGAGGTGCTTGCGAATTTGGTGCCAGCGGCCTGTGAGTGGCGTGGCCACCAAAAGTGAGGAGCGCTCAGATATCTCGTTACTGCATGCGGCCACACAATCAAAGTGCGTCTGCGCATCCTTCTCATACCCGTCGGCATCTTTCACGCATCGATTAACGACCATGTCTCGAATGTGGGAGGCGTCGCCACGCACCATTGCGAGATATGTCTTTTGAGCACTCGGGTTGGACATTGCTTCCTGCAGCAGCGCAGTTGTTGCTGAATCGAAGGCAAACAACACGCACCCGGAGGTGCCCCCATCGAGGCGATGGACAGGATGAACATGACGACCGAGCTGATCACGCACTCGCTGCAGCAATGGCACTTCGTCCGCGGGCGAGTACTTGTCTCGATGCACCACGCAGCCAGCCGGCTTGGCCACAATGGCGAAGCGCTCCGTCTGGTGCAGCACGCGCAGTTGCGCAAGCATTGAATCTAAAAAAAGAGGTGGTTGAGCTCGGGGTGAGGAACTTGGTTGAGGTGTTGGTTGAGGCTTACATGTCAAGGGAGTCAAGTCAAGTCAAGTAATCCGTACCACGTACCGGGTAGGATACCGTCCATTGCGATAGCGGCCCTCTATCTTGGGGGCCCGGAGAGCGTGCGTGCGCGTTGTGTGTTTCACAGCAGAAGCAGTCCGTTTTTAGAGTGTCTCGTGATCGCATGAGAACCGCTCGAATCAGCTCGCACGCGCGCGCGCTCGCATGGCTCGCTACTTCGCCATCCGCCCGCGGCATGGCGCCCGTGCTGCCCGCACCGCGCCGTGTGCACGGGCTCGGCCGCAATCTTCGCTGGCAGCAGGCGCAGTCGCCCGGCCTGCTCAACTGTGACATTGCGCCACTGCCGCTGCCCCCGCTCGGTCGCCAGTGGTTCTTCGCTTCCGAGGAGGCCGCTGCAGACGTGGCTATTGCTTGCAATGTGCAGCTAGTGCCGCCAGCGCCACCGAGCGCTCGCAGCGAGGCCCTCTCCCTTGCGAGCACGCTGAAGAAACGCGTCACCAAGATGAATAAGCACAAAGCGCGCAAGCGTCGCAAGCGTGATCGGATGAAGAAGCGCACGAATTAGCCGATGATTTCGTTTAGGCGAGCCCCACACCGTGTATGCGGTAAGCTGCATCGGAGCCCTGGCTGGTAATGTCCACGGTCATTCGTCTCGCTCCTCGTCACGTCAAGACACAAGAGAGGGTCTGTCGAGTGCTGCGAGTGCGTGCGGCTGTGACCTGTGCGTGCAAGTGCAGACAGGACACTCTGCGGCGTGAGGCCAAGATCTACTAGTAAGGGGTATATACGCTCCCATCGCCGCAATAATGCAGCATGACATGAGGCTCTGAATTTAAAACATGCCCACACCCTGACCCTCCCACTGCGCATCCGCATGTGTCTGTGACCGCGCGCAGCGTCACCGCCCGGCGGGGCGAGTCCGGTCGCGCTGACGTAGCCTGACGAGTCGACCGCCGTGGATTACGCGAATCACCGCGCGTTTCCCGCCCGCGCGCCGCGGCTCCCGCGCGCACACCACGCGCCCTGTGGAGTGTGCAGTGTGGAGAGGCTCAGGGGCGGCAGGGGCTCCCCAGGGCTCCCCCGCGCATGTGCACGCGCGACGCCGCGCCCGGCGCCCGCGCGCGGGACCGCCGCCAGCGTGCTTCGTGCCCGTCCCGGTGCCGTGGTGTTGCGGCCTGCGGGCCGCGGGGGCCGCGGCAGCCGGTCGACCCGCGGCAGCCGGACCCGCGTTTCTCTCGACGTTTCTCGCTTTCTCCTCTCAACCCGCTCTCTCCGCGCGCGGCCGGCGCGCGCACCGCGCGCCGCGGCCGAGACCTCGAGCTGGTCGCTCGCGGCGCGGGCCGGACCGCGACGCCGCACGGGCCCGCGCGGCCGCGCGGCGGCCCGCGCTTCGTTGTCGTTTCGTCCGCCCGCGGGCGGGGGGGGGGGTGCGCGGTGCGTCTAACGATGCAGTTGTTACAGGATCACTCCGAGCTCTCAGGAAGATCCAATATGACGTGACAGGTGACGTGAGCGGGATCGGTACCACGCTACGTCACCGCCGCGGGGTCGGCTCGGCCACCGCGGTCCGCCCCGACGAACCTTATGCCCGGCGGAAGGCGGATTGTTTTTATTCTAATTAGATAACGCGGGGGGGGGGGCGAGGTGCGCCGCGGCGGGGCGGCCGGGGGTACACGCAACACCGAGCATGAGCCTGGCAGGCGATGACACCATGTCGGATCGACTATGTCCTCCGATGTCGGACCCGGCGGACTTCGGCACCATGCTTGGCCCTTAGGGGCCTGAGCGGTCCATATCTTATTCATTATCATACGCGATTAAATGTGATTTAATCCGATATCATAATCCTATCAGCCTCGAGCCTGTCCCACCATTGCCCCAGGTGCAGGAAGCGCGTGCGGTCGCTCCACGCAGTGCGCGACTCCGATCCCATCTCTCGCAGGCCGCCCCAGGCGCCGCGGGCCATACAGTACCATAGCCATCTGCATCTCCCAGGGCTCACTCACATGCGAGGTGGCACTGGCCTCCTCCCACGAAGCCTCCCGAGCCCGCTCACACTGATGCAATGACGCCATCCCCTCAACTCCACTGCCGATCCCTTGACATGCATCCGAAGCCAAGCAGAAACCTACGATCACAGCACAATGTAGGAGCGAGCGAGCACTTCAATTGGCCTAACGGACGCCATCACGAGGGAGAACCCGAGGCCTAATGGAATGGGCCCTCGTGAGGACGTCGTTCGACACTAATCGAAGGCCCCGTACTCGGGGCGACTCCTGCCAGTCGGTTTAGACCAGCTCCTTCTTGGCGGGCTTGCCAATCGACTTCTTGAGCATGTCCTTGAGCTCGGCGACCTCAGACTTGAGCGCCATGAGCTCCTTCATCCACGGCTGGCCTTCCTTCTCCTTAAGCTTCTCCTGGAGCTCGTTGTTGACGCGCACGCGCTCGTCGTTCGCCTCCTGCTCGCTGCGGATGCCGCACACGTCGAACTTGAAGAGGACATAGTAGCAGATGACCTTGGCGATGTCCTGCATGACGAAGAAGATGAGGGTGAAGATCCACGTGAAGGCCACTGTCTGGATCTCGAGGCCGACAATCTGGATGTCGAAGTTGAGGTGCTGCTCGTACTTCTCCTTCTCGAACTCGAGGTGCTGGAAGGGCCAGTACATCGAGTTCAGGGTCGAGACGACGGTCGCGAGGGAGGCAGCGCACAGAACGATCGTCGAGGGAGCGCGCTCGAAGAAAAAGCCACGGGTGCGCGCGGCGAAGATAGTCCACCAGTCGGAGAGCGAAATCTTGAGGTACATGATGGCAACAACCTGGCCGTACGAGAGCGGGGCGGGGATGAACTGGCGGATGAGTGACGAGGGGTCCTCCGACTTGAGCGCCATGTCGAGCAGCCAGAGCGACGAGCAGCACGCGACAAGGCCGATCCAGATGGCGACGATGAAGAGGACCTGGAGGTTCCAGCGCTCCGGGAGGGCCGAGGGCTTGACGTGGTCGTACGCGGTCGAGATGATGGTAGCATCGTTGAGGATGACGATGACGACGAGCGCGATGACGGGCAGGTTGAACTCCTTGGGGATGTCGAGGCCATACTCGGCCATCGTCATCGTGAAGCCGTACTCCTGGGTCTCACCGTCCATGCCCGGGATCGGGTAGGAGTGCGGGTGGCCGGGGAGCTTCTTGTTCATCTCATCGTTGATGGGCGGGTGGAAGACGAAGACGGCGACGAAGAAGAAGACGAGGAGCTGGACGGTGCAGGCCACGCGGTAGATGACGTAGTTCTTCATGCGCTGGAAGATGCAGCGCGAGATGATGATGGCGTCGACGATGACGGAGAGACCCTCCGCGGTCAGGACGAGGTCAGCAGCGGCGCGCGCGGCGTCGGTGGCGCCCTGGACGGCGATGCCGACATCGGCCTTCTTGAGGGCGGGCGCGTCGTTGACGCCGTCACCGGTCATGCCGACCGACCAGCCACGCTGGCGCAGGACCTCGACGATGAGGAACTTGTGCTCGGGGAAGACCTGAGCGAAGCCATCAGCCTTCTCGCACATCTCACCGTACTGCGCGCCGAGCGTGTCGGAGATGGCGTCGCCGGGCTTGATGTTCGGGAGGCCCGCGGCGGTGCCGATGTTGTCGCCCATGCCGAGCGAGCGTGCGGTCTCCTTGGCGATGGCGCGGTGGTCACCGGTGATCATCTTGACGATCACGCCCTGCATCATCGCGCGGCGGATGGTCTCCTTGGTGTCGGGGCGGGGCGGGTCGAGGAAAGTGAAGATGCCGGCCATCTCCATCTCCTCGCCCTTGTACTTGCGCGCGATCGCCAGGGCGCGGATGCCGCGCGAGGCGAGGTTCTCGATCTTGGCGTTGAATTCCTCCTCGATGGCCTTCTGGCAGGCGGCGGAGCACATGTGGAGGACGACGTGGGGCGCGCCCTTGACCACGAGGAACTCGCGACCGTCGGGGCCCAAGAGGGTGGACTCGGTGCGCTTGGTAACCGGGCTGAAGGGGACGAAGTCGAGCTGCTTGTGCTTGTCAAGGAGGGCACGGTCGACCTGGGGGGCGTTGAGGACGAGGGTGTCGATGGCGTCCTTGGCCGGCTCGTGCCAGCGGGTGGCGAGGGCCGAGAGGGTGAGGATCGTCTTGTCGGTGCAGTCCTCCTGGTATGGGATGGTCTCTTGGAGCATCATCTTGTTGAGGGTGAGGGTGCCCGTCTTGTCCGAGCAGAGGACGGTCATGCCCGCGAGCTGCTCAATGGATGAGAGGCGCGCGACGATGGCCTTCTGGGCGGCGAGGAGGCGGGAGCCAAGCGCCATCGTGGCCGTGCACACGACCTGCATGGCAATGGGGATGGAGGCGACGAGGAGCACGACGCCGAAGGAGATGGCCTCCCAGAACGCCTCCTCGGAAGGGGCGCGGAGGATGAGGTAGGCGACGGCGATCGTGACGAGGACGCTGGACAGGTTGAGAAGCATCTGAGTGATCTCGACGACGACCTTCTGGAAGTTGCCAACATCGTGCGTCGAGCCGATGAGGGCGGCGGTCTTGCCGAAGAAGGTGTTGATGCCGGTGCAAGCGACGATGCCCTCGTTCTCGCCACCCACAACGGTCGAGCCCATCTTGCAGATGTCGCCGGCGCCCATCTCGACAGGGAGCGACTCACCAGTCATGGCGGCCTGGTCAATCTGCAGGATCATGCCCTCGCAGATGCGGCAATCAGCGGGGATGCTGGCGCCGGCGTTGAGGCCGACGCGGTCACCCGGCACGAGCGTGCCGGCGTCGATCTTCTTCCACTTGCCCTCGCGCTTGACAACAGCCACAGGCTTGAGGGAGGCCTTGAGAGCGGCAACCGCGTCACCGGAGCGGAGGTCCTCGTAGAAGCCGACGGCGCCGTTGAGGAAAAGCAACGTGAGGAGAGTGTAGAAATCGGGCCATTCCTTCAGGAGACCCTCGATGCAGATGGCGGCGATGATCATGCCAGGCATGATGCCCGTAAAGTGCGAAAGAAACATCTCCCACTTCGACACACTCATGTCGGGGAGCTCGTTGCGGCCATACATCTTGAGACGCATGGCGGCCTCCTTCTCGGTGAGGCCATCATGGCCCGTCCGCATCATGGCCTCGTCGAACTCGGGCGCGTGCTCAGGCTCCTCCTCATTCTCTGGCATTGTTACAGACTTGTCCACTGTCGGGATCCCTTCTTGCTGAGTGTGAGGTGCAAAAAAGTCTTTTTCTTGCGACGTGGCGAGAACGTTTCGAGGGCGACCGAGATACGAGCGGATTCCAAACAACTTCTTTGGGCCTCCCTCCAAATCGCTCATAGGGCTCTCGACATCAGTATAAGCGTTAAGGTGAGCTCCTAGGGGCTCTGCTAACGCTTATGGTAGGACCGTTGCTTATGCGGGAGTATGGGAGTGCGCGAAACGCAGCGGAGCGCCAAAGGGCGACCGCATACACTCTGATGGACAGGCCGGGGGTTATCAAGTGATAGGTCCCGGCTATCATCCGTCTCCCTCTCCGGGCGTCGGACAGGTTCCCGGCCACCGGTCAGCGCTAGGCGCCGACGGGCTCCAGGGGGCCTCCGCCCAGGTGGATGGGTGCCTTACGGCAGCCATGAACATGCAGAAATGACATGTGCATCGTGGCCAGTTTGGAGACTGACCAGGGGGGGTGGCACAGCTGGCCTGTGCCGACCGTGCCGACGCCCGGTGTGCGCGAGACAGTGCCACCAGCGTTAGGCTGAGTGCGCCTGAGTGCGCCTGAGTGCGCCCCTAAGTGCGCCTGAGTGCGCCTAAGTGCGCCCGAGTGCGTCTGAGTGCGCCTGAGTGCGCTTGAGTGCGCCTGAGCGGTGCCCAAGTGCGCCTAAGTGCGCCCGAGTGCGGCCTGAGTGCGCCCAAGTGACGCCTGAGTGCGCCTGAGTGCGCCCGAGTGAAGCCTGAGTGCGCCTGAGTGCGCCTGAGAGCTGAGTGCGCCTGAGTGGCGCCCGAGTGCGGCCTGAGTGCGCCCGAGTGACGCCTGAGTGCGCCCGAGTGAGCCCGAGTAGCGCCTGATAGCGCCCAAGTGGCGCCTGAGTGCGCCCGAGTGCGCCTAAGTGCGCCCGAGTGTGGCCTGAGTGCGCCCGAGTGACGCCTGAGTGCGCCCGAGTGACGCCTGAGTGCGCCCGAGTGCGCCTGAGTGCGCCCGAGTGAAGCCTGACTGGAAGCCTGAGTGCGCCCGAGTGCGCCTGAGAGCTGAGTGCGCCTGAGTGCGCCCGAATGACGTCTGAGTGCGCCTGAGTGACCGCTGAGTGCGCCCGAGTGCGCCTGAGTGACGAGTGCGCCTGAGTGCGCCCGATTGCGCCCGAGTGCGCCTAGGTGGCGCCCAAGTGGCGCCTGAGTGCGCCCGAGTGGCGCTAGAGTGCGCCTGAGTCACGCCTGAGTGCGCCCGAGTGACGCCTGAGTGCGTCCAAGCGCACCTGAGTGACCGCTGAGTGCGCCTGATTGCGCCTGAGTGCGCCTAAGTGCGCCTAAGTGCGCCCGAGTGCGTATGAGTGCGCCTGAGTGCGCCTGAGTGCGCCTGAGTGGTGCCCAAGTGCGCCTAAGTGCGGCCTGAGTGCGCCCGAGTGACGCCTGAGTGCGCCTGAGTGCGCCCGAGTGAAGCCTGAGTGCGCCCGAGTGCGCCTGAGAGCTGAGGGCGCCTGAGTGGCGCCCGAGTGCGGCCTGAGTGCGCCCGAGTGACGCCTGAGTGCGCCTGAGTGCGCCTGAGTGCGCCCGAGTGAGCCCGAGTGGCGCCTGAGTGCGCCCGAGTGGCGCCTGAGTGCGCCCGAGTGAAGCCTGAGTGCGGATGAGTGGCGCCTGAGTGACCGCTGAGTGAGCCTGATTGCGCCTGAGTGCGCCTAAGTGCGCCCGGGTGAGCCTGATTGCGCCTGAGTGCGCCTAAGTGCGCCCGAGTGCGGCCTGAGTGCGCCCGAGTGACGCCTGAGTGCGCCCGAGTGACGCCTGAGTGCGCCCGAGTGCGCCTGAGTGCGCCTGAGTGAAGCCTGATTGGAAGCCTGAGTAAAAGCCTGAGTGCGCCCGAGTGCGCCTGAGAGCTGAGTGCGCCTAAGTGCGCCCGAATGACGCCCGAGTGCGCCTGAGTGCGCCTGAGTGCGCCTGAGCGGTGCCCAAGTGCGCCTAAGTGCGCCCGAGTGCGGCCTGAGTGCGCCCGAATGACGTCTGAGTGCGCCTGAGTGACCGCTGAGTTCGCCCGAGTGCGCCTGAGTGACGAGTGCGCCTGAGTGCGCCCGATTGCGCCCGAGTGCGCCCGATTGCGCCCGAGTGCGCCTAGGTGGCGCCCAAGTGGCGCCTGAGTGCGCCCGAGTGGCGCTAGAGTGCGCCTGAGTCACGCCTGAGTGCGCCCGAGTGACGCCTGAGTGCGTCCGAGTGCACCTGAGTGCGTCCGAGTGCGCCTGAGTGCGTCTGAGTGCACCTGAGTGCGCCTGAATGCGCGTGAATGCGCCTGAATGCGCCTGAGTGTCTGCGTGCGCTCCAAGGTAGTGGGTGGGTGGGGAAGCAAGCGCCCCAGCGCGAGCCAAGCAGGCTGCTTCAGTGTTCGACGTGCGCAGGATGTGGTCGCCGGCCGGATTCGGCGGCCATTGCCACGGGTGCGCCATAGTGTCGGGCGGAGCGAGAGCTCCGCGGGAGAGGTAGCCGAAGAGTTCGACATCGGCGGGCTTTTCAGCCCGCCTTGAGGAGAGCAGTGTGAATGAGTTTTGGAGGGAGGCCCGGCTGAAGTTGTTTAGCTACGCGGTAGCTGCACTGTCCAACTTCTTTGGGCCTCCCTCCAAATCGCTCATAGGGCTCTCGACATCAGTATAAGCGTTAAGGTGAGCTCCTAGGGGCTCTGCTAACGCTTATGGTAGGACCGTTGCTTATGCGGGAGTATGGGAGTGCGCGAAACGCAGCGGAGCGCCAAAGGGCGACCGCATACACTCTGATGGACAGGCCGGGGGTTATCAAGTGATAGGTCCCGGCTATCATCCGCAAAGGTCCCACAACGGTCCCAAAAAGATGGGGCACAGCTATAATAGCTGGCAAGCACAGCTGTAATAGCTGGCAAGCACAACCGCAGTGGTCGGCAAGCGTAACCGAAATGGTCGGCCAGAGGTGAGTGCGAGTCTGGTCGCTGAGTCAGCCGGACGCGGTGCACTTTTGATCACGGGCACAACCGAAGTGGTTGGCCAACGCGATGCATCTTGACCAGAGGCACAACCGAAGGGTTGGCTAGACTGATCAGAGGACAACCGAAATGGTTGACCAGACGCGGTGCGCTTTGGATCAAGGGCCCAACCGAAGGGGTTGGCCAGCGCGATGCATCTCGACCAGGGGCACAACCGAAGGGTTGGCCAGCCGCGGAAGCAAGCGCCCCAGCGCGAGCCAAGCAGGCTGCTTCAGTGTTCGACGTGCGCAGGATGTGGTCGCCGGCCGGATTCGGCGGCCATTGCCACGGGTGCGCCATAGTGTCGGGCGGAGCGAGAGCTCCGCGGGAGAGGTAGCCGAAGAGTTCGACATCGGCGGGCTTTTCAGCCCGCCTTGAGGAGAGCAGTGTGAATGAGTTTTGGAGGGAGGCCCGGCTGAAGTTGTTTAGCTACGCGGTAGCTGCACTGTCAACATTTGGGAAGTGGTTGCGGAGCCATGTTCACTGCCAATGTTTATAATTCGACACCCAAGACACCGGACACCGAAGGGTCCCTCCTACCCACCGAGAGGACCGACCTTGGCTCCTTTGGCCAAATATTTTATAGGCCCTGCAGCCCGGGCCCCGGGGGCAGTGCCAGTGCCCAGGGGGTCGACCGGTCGGGTCAGGCCGGTCGCGCGGGGCCCTTGTTGGTGCTCCGAGCGTCCGACGGAAGCGCGAAAGCCGAAAACGCAAGTTTAGCACAACAAGAATGCGGTCACCCGCGCACTGGGGGGGCAGAAGCATGCCGGCCCGGGTAGTCGACGGCCTCTTGTGAGGTGACGGGGGTGCTCTATAGAGGGGGGG
>ENA-UOXG01000203-UOXG01000203.1-mixed-culture-metagenome-genome-assembly--contig:-NODE-203-length-37898-cov-40.158603_pt1 | contig 37898 bp, 26 predicted proteins | sample MGYA00238159_ERZ761634 | MGnify/ENA primary metagenome ERZ761634 (study PRJEB28908, sample SAMN08776845) | mixed culture metagenome | isolation source: Freshwater growth medium | place: USA... | reverse complement strand
CAGCAGCAGCAGCAGCAGCAGCAGCAGCAGCAGCAGCAGCAGCAGCAGCAGCAGTAGCAGAGGCGTGGGCGCAGCCGCAGGCCGCAGCCCGTGCATGTCGCATTTGGCAAAGGTCGTGTTAGATACGGCCTCTTTCTACAAACGCACTCTTCTACAGCCGATGGGTTTTTGAGAGAAATGATACCCCATTCACACCACCTAGTGCAGCAGCTCTCAGGAGAGTCGGCTCAGCGAGTACGCACACCATCGACCAGGCGCCATGGGCTTCTTGATGTCGTCTAGGGCTAGGCGCCCATGTCCAGGCCATGCTCGCGCGCTGCCTCCAAAGAGAGCGCTCGCATGGTGAGCAAGAGCATGGCGAACGCGTCCCAGGTTGCACTACCCGCTGGAGCCGCAGCCGAGTAGTGCATCAGCTGCGCGGCAGCGGCGAGAGCAGCCTGCATTCGTCGCAGCTCGGGCGCGCGTGCCACATTGGTAGCCAAGTCCCGCAGCTCTTCGACAAGCTGCTCTCGCTCGCCACGCAGGAGGTGACTCACCTTCTCCACCCGAGCGAAGGCCGAGAAATTGACCAGGCGGCTGCGCGCCAGGGCGGCAGCAGAGCCGGGGAGCGCGGCGGCGGCGCCGGGCAGATGGCGCCACGCCCACGCGGTCTCAAAGGGCGCGGGGTCCGAGCGGAAGGGCGCAGGCATCGGCGTCGTGGGGTCGAAGATGACGGGGATACAACCCATCAGGACAGCCACATAAAAGTGCGAGCGCACGAGTGTGTCGCTCGTGGGTTCGAGGCAGAAGGTTGCGCGCGAGGCCAGCGCAAGTACCTGGAGCGCGCCGAAGCCCGCCTGGTCCTGGTACGGTTGCAAGCCAAGCGAGCCGAACGTGCGCTCGCACGCGCGCGCATCGGTGCACAGCGCACAGCTCGAGCGACGGTCGAGGCCGTCGCGGCAGGCGGCACCGAGGCGCTGGAGCTGCTGGTGCACGCGGCGGCGGCTGTCGTCGAAGCTCGCGTGCGCGCGCCCAGTGAACAGCACCGAGATCGGCCGACGCGTCGTCTCGGCAGAGGCGTCGATCGTGCCCTCGGTGAGCACGGTGAACGGCACGGAGACAAAACTTGGGCTTGCGCCCCCGAAGAGGTCGACGAATTGCTGCACTTGCAAGGCCGTGTCAATCGAGGCGATCACGACGCGCCGCACGAAGCTCGCCGGCTGCTCGGCCAAGGCGCGCAGCATCGCGCTTGCAAACGGCATCTCGAATGTGCCGTCATAATGCATCAGCAGCAGCTGCGGGCGGTGTCGCCGCTTGCTGCCAAGTGCCGAGCGCTGTCTCGAACGCATCTCGTCACGGAGCCTCAACGCATTCCAATACCGCTGGTGCGCGTCAATACGACCCTCAATCATGCCTGGCTTCCAACCATCCAGATGAACTCCATCGTAGGCAGCGCAATGGGCTATCAGGCTCGGCACGACGATCACCGCGGCGCGAATCTCGCATGGTATGCCGTCACGGTAGCAATTTTGCGGCAGGGCAAGCCAGCGCTCGAACATGACGCGCTCAATCTCTTGCCATGGCTCCGCGTCGTTGTGCACATCTGGATCCACGTGGTAACACAATGGCGTGCCTTCAATGCTCTTGTAGCTGCAATCCAGCGGCCAGTGAGTCCAATTGAGAAGCTGGAGTGACGCGTGGCGCGCAGATGATGGTGGCGCATAGGATTCGAGTCTAAGTGAGCCGCAAACATCGGGAAGGTAGGCTGGGGAGGCAAAGACGGAGAAGTGTCGCGGGGATGGCAAAGACATGAGACAGCAAACAGTTGCGGATGCCTTGTTTGGTAAGTTTGAGAGTCGGTCGGTCGGTCAGACACACACGCGCGCCCGCCCACCGTACTTCGTCTCGGGGGATGCAAATAAGTTTGTGAGGTGAGTCAAGATTGAGAATGAGAGGTGAGTCAAGATGGAGAGGTCAGTCAAGTTTCACTCCTCCCACCTCTAGGCGACGTTTACCTGCCCAACGATATCAAGTGATCACCTGCCCCAGGACATGCCCCTACGCGGTCCAACTGTCGGCCGATCCAAATGAATCCCCTGTCGAATTGACCTCTGTCTTCCAAACGAAAGCCGCATTTTCCGAACTGCAGTTTCAGCTGGTTTGGCGAGCTGACTAGTCGCCATTGCCGGTGCGAGTGCTTTGTGCTTCGTAAAGCTCCGGCTCCGGCTGAACGATCCATCGTGAGATGCACGGCGCTGTGGAGCCAGAACACCAAGGTATGCAGATAGGCTCCACCCTCGATCCCAAGGCTGCAGCTCACGACCTCCGACCTCCGTAGGCTCCACTTTCGAAACGGCTTTCCTCGGTGGTGTTGTACCCTCTTCGAGCGCCATCGCTTGGTCGTGGCGTATCTGCCTGTCTAGCCAATGCATCTGGCGTCGCCGGGGGTCGCCGGGGCGCAGGCGCCATCCGAGCTCAGGCGCCGAGTGGGACTGTGGGATCTTGAGCCTCCCCACATCGACGGCGAGCGCTCCCACATCATCGACGGGCGAAGCGAGCCTCTGTTCGCAAGGGATCTCGTCCCGGGGCAAGAGCCCATCCCATGCTTGCCCAGGAGACCTATCTACCAAAGATGGTCCTCCGGCGTCGTTCTCGAGTCCGAAACCGGCGGGGGCGCTGTCGTCGATGATGCTGTACTGGTGCGGTTCGAGCTTCAACATGATGATCTGGCGGTTGCGGTTGCGGCGAGGCGGAGGTGGTGGCGGGATGCCTGCCTGATCGTACGATGGTTGACTGGAATGAAGGGGGGTGCACATGGAGCACTCTGGACTACCACTGTTGCTGGCGCTGGTGCTGGCGCTGGCGCTGGTGCTGGCGCTAGTGCTGGCGCTGGTGGGGGTGATGCGTCCGGTGATGCGTGCTCTTATGGGCTCAGCTTCACTCGGGTCTTGCTGTGCAGGTCCATTAGGTAGCCTCCATCTCGCGCCTGTTGCATGCGCGATGATGCTAAGGGGGACGTCGGAGTCGAGGTCAGGATCATGCACGAACTTGATGTCTGTGCTCTTGATTTTGTGTTTGACGCCGGGTGTTGCTTTGCGTACAAGCACCGGAAGCGCCGGAAGCGCCTCAAGCACTTCCTGGGCCCGCACAGCACGCTCATCGGAGGGGGAGCTGCGCGGCATAGGAGTTTTGGTGCAGGTCGTCCCCAGCGGCGTGCTGCAGGTCGGCCCCAGTGCTCTCCCCTTGCGCGGAGAGACTGGCCTCGCTCCTTGGGCGCGCGCGAGCACTCGCAACTCGTGCGCTGTGAGCATTGTCGGCTTAGCGGGAGCGGCGGCGGCGATGGCGAGAGCAGTAGCGGCGGAGACGGTCCAGCAGGCGGTGGGAGCGGCATCGGCGATGCTCGTGAGTGGGGGTGATCGCGGCGGCGAATCCGCGTGCACATCCGTGAACTCATGCAGGGTGTCGGCGTCAATGTGGGCGGCGAGCGGAGTGGCGAGGAGGCGTCTAGAGGGTACCTCGCCTCCGTCTCGTCCAGCGGAAGTCGAGCAATCCTTCCGGCCGTCCATCTCGTCCAGCACTGCCTTCGCTGACTCGGCTGCGGCAGCTTGTCGGGCCGCCTCACGCGCCGTAACCGCGTCGGCCGCTGCTTGGAGCTCCATGGCTACATGCATGGCGCGGCCAGCGCTCGCCATCGATGCCATCGATGCGGTCCCGCTCGCAAGCGCTTGCAGCGATGCCGCGTGCAGTAGGGTGGCTTGCCGTGCGGTCGCCTGCTGCCGTTCTGCAGGTGTCGCGGAGATGTCGGGCGCGACCTCCGTGGAATCGTTACGGGAATCGTGCCCCAACCCCCCGTACGCAGCCCGCAGCCATGACGTCGCGCGCGCCACGACCTGGAGCTCGAGGTCGTACTCTTCGACGCGCCCCAAGAAGCGCTTCAGCCGTGAGGCATGAGTCCGCACATGTCCGAGTGTCGCGTTGAGGTCAGCCTCGCACTTGAGCACTTTGGCAAGCTGTTCGTCAAGCGGAGCACCACGTAAGGAGGAGTTCACCACGGCCGAAGGCTTGCCCAATGGCGTGGCGGTGTCGACGTTTGAACGAGAACAATATGGTTGATCTGAGTTGCCCCTCTTTACTGAGTTCCCCGGGGTGGAGGTGAATTCAGTCTCAGGACTTGTGAGCTTGATACCGTAGCGGTGCACGTTGGGTTCAGTGGTTGCAAATGCGTATATTGCACCAGCTACGATAGCCATCGGCACGGCTGCCACCGCGAGTATGACCATGCCGCGTAAAAAAGATACGTAAAGCGCATCAACTGCGAGAGCGAAAGACACGACCGCCACGGGCATGGTAGCCTCCTCAAATGAAGGTCTTCGCTGGTCTTCCTCGGTTTGGGGTATCAAGAAGGTAATTATGAAAACAGAGCATGCTTTCGAACCAGATTGTAAGTAGAGAACGGCCTTGCACAAAGGTAAGTAGAGGAGACCTTAAAGGACCTCGCTTGCCAACTGTTCGGGGGGGGGGGGGCTGTACATGTACAGAGTGGAACTTGACAGAAAAACCGAGCGCCCGGTGAACCGAGATAGCGACGTCTTCGCGCGACACGAAAAGCACAGCCGCATGTGGCTGCTCGCCAGCAGCGCCTGCTTCTACTCAAATCGTATGTCATCGCTCGGCTCGCCGTACGCACTGAAGGCCGTTCGTTACTCCGCAAGGATGCTATTGGTGGAGCCAGACCAGCAACTGCTTACATTCGCAGATCTGGATATCAGCGCTGGCCTGCGGCAGAACATTGCAGCGCTGGGCCATCGCACTGCGACACTAGTGCAAACAGCGTCGCTGCCTGCCCTGCTTGCGGGCGAAGATGTAGTGGCGAAGGCTCGTACAGGCACGGGCAAGACTCTGGCCTTCCTGATCCCGACGATCGAGAGATTGATGATCTCGGAGGCGGCGTCCCCCGACCAGATTCGTGCGCTGGTGCTCTCTCCGACCCGTGAGCTTGCCGCTCAGATCGCCGAGGCAGCTGAGAGCCTCGTGGCTGGCAGCCCGATCCGCGTGGTCTGCGTCTTCGGTGGCACATCGATGACCAAGGACCGTCGTCTGCTCGCGGGTCGTGTTGACCTCTTGGTGGCGACGCCGGGACGGCTGTGGGACCACATGGAGAACGAACGGCTCACACCGCGCCTGCGCACGCTGCAGACGCTCATTCTCGACGAAGGCGACCGGCTACTCGACCAAGGGTTCAGCAAGCAAATCGGCGACATCGTGCGCTGCTTGCCTCCGAAGCGGCAGTCGCTCTGCTTCTCGGCGACGATGCCGCCCGAGCTCTCGAGCGTGCTCGGCAGGGCGCTGCGCCCCGGCCACCGCGTGATCGACTGCGTGGGCAGCGCGGCCCAGTCGGAGACAGCATCACTGGTCTCGCAGCAGGTCTTCTGTGCGGAGATGAGCGCGGTGCCTGGGATTGCGGCGGTCGTGGTGCGCGAAGAGCTCAAGGCTGCGGCCGGCCGGGGCAAAGTGGTGGTCTTCTGCCCGACAGCGAACCAGGCGCAGTTTGTCTCGGAGCTCTTCGACACGATGGGCGTGCGCAACGCGCCCCTCCACTCGCGCAAGAGCCAAGCCTATCGCACTCGTGTCTCGAACGAATTCCGTGACCAGAAGCAAGGAGTCCTCGTCGCGTCGGACGTGGCCGCGCGGGGAGTGGACTACCCCGACGTGTCGCTGGTGGTGCAGATGGGCGCGCCGGACACGCGCGAGCAGTACGTGCATCGCACGGGGCGCACGGGGCGCGCGGGCAAGACGGGCAAGGCCCTTCTGCTCCTGAACGACTGGGAGGAGCGCGCCACGATGAAGATGCTCGCCGGGCTGCCTATCGAAAAGCGACGAACGAGTGGCGCGGATGCGGCGGCGCAGCAGGAGGCGTGTGAGGCGGCCGGGCGGGTCGATGAGGACTGCCGAGCGAAGGCGTACCAGGCGTGGCTCGGCTATTACAACCAGAAGATGCGCATCTTTGGTTGGGACAAGGCGGCGTTGGTCGCCACCGCCAATGAGTTTGCCCTCGGCGCACTGGCATTGCCCGAGGTGCCGACGCTCGAAGCGAAGACGGTTGGAATGATGGGCCTCAAAGGCACACCTGGTCTCAACGTGGCCAAGGGGCCAGCCGGCGGAGGTAGCAGAGGCGCAGGCGGTGCAGGCGGTGCAGGCGGTGCAGGCGGTGCAGGCGTCGGGGGGGCAGGCGGAGGTGGCAGAGGTACAGGTGGCAGCGACGGCAGAGGCAGAGGCCGTGGCGGCGGTAGAGGTGCCACCCACGGGACGGCCCCCTTGGCCCGTGGGCGAGGCTACTCGCAGGGGCGTGGCGGGCGCGGTGGAAACGGAATAGGGCCTGGCCGCGGCGGGTCGCATGGCCAATGAATGACGCACCTACATGTGGTGCTGCCGGTTGCGGTTGGGACGACCCGTCCGTGCGAGGAGTTGCCCCGGTTGCGTTTGCCGCGCCCACACACCTAACCGACTGGACTTGCTAGGCGTCCCGATGTTATGTCCATGTTGACGCTAGATCAAGAAGAATTGATTACGTTTAACGTTATGATTACGATGAAGGCTCAACCGTATCGGTCTCTGAGAATGTGGGTGGTGAATTACTATCAAAAGTGTGGACGCCGGGAGATTAATTTCTTCGTTCATCTCCGATCTCGCTACTCGCTTCACAGCGTGCTGCTGCTGGAGATCCGCTTCAGCCGGACCGCTCTTCAGCTCTTGTCGCCGCACAAGGCACTCGCACGCACAACGAGGCATTGGAATTTCCCTTGGCGCCCTACGGCCGTTATATAGATCGCGTCTAGGCGCAGGAGCGACTGCGTACTCGAGACTTTGGTGGACCACGTGTACACGTGGCAGGGGTTAGGTCTTACGCGCTACAGTGGGAGGAAAATGGCGCCGTGGCAAGCGCCCAGCAACCCTCATCGTATCCAATCCGTTGATGAAGCGTGTTATTTTTTATAATCACCCCCCCGAATAACAAGATTCTGCATGCACATTTTAGTTGGCAACCATCGATCTTGACGAAACAGAGTTGCGCGTAACCGAGTTGCCAGATCTTTTAATTATCCGTCAACACGCGCCTTCAACCCAATGCTCGCCGCAGCCGTGCCGTTAGCTATTGCAGCTAGTGCCGTATCGTATCGCGTGCGTCGCTGCCTGCACGGCGACGGCAAGACCGATGTGGACGTGACGGACCAAATATCTGACAGCACAGCACTGCATGCCGAGGAGCCTACGGCGTCTGAACACTTGAACAACGACTTGGATTGCGAGGATGACAACAGTAGCTTGTGGCCACATCATCTTGACGAGTGGCCGCACACACGCTACGCACTTTGCGATAAGTTGCCACCCCTGCAGGAGGAGGGCGAAACCGAAAGTGATGTGGATGAGAGCGGATCATCGGAAGCCGGCGACGACAACTCTGTTAACTCAGAATGCTGTGATTCCAAGGTTGACACCGCCATGGTGCACTCATCCTTGGGTGCTGCTCCGCTTGACGAACAGCTTGCCAAAGTGCTCAAGTGCGAGGCTGACCTCAACGCGGCACTTGAGCACGTGCGGGCTCGTGCCTCACGGCTGAAACGCTACTTGGGGCACGTCGTGGAGCAGCAGCCAATGGCGATCCCGATCCAAACGGAGGCCACGAGCACATGCTCCGACGAGACCCGTGGCGAGCGGGCGTCCGCTCCTCCGCTTCTCGACGTGGGGAGGCTCACAAGCCCCACAAGCCCGCTCGGCTGGCGCCTGAACCCCGGCGACGCGCGCCTGTGCCAAATGGATTGGCTGGACAGGGAGATGCGCCGAGATCAAGAGTTGGCACTCGAAGAGGGGCCGAGGACACACGACTACGAGAAGGCGGCAGAGGCCGAGCTTCCATACGGAGGGATCCCGGGCGCTGAGCTTCCATATGGAGCGATCCGCAGGCGGCCCTCCGTGCACGCGCCTGGATCCCTCCATCTCTGTCTGCAGACGATTGCTAGCCGGCCGAGTCGCCCTTTGCGCTCGAAGGATGACCTTAAAGTATCGAAGGTGCCCAAGACGCCCTCGAAGGTGCCGGAGACGCCCGCTTTCGAGAGCATCGTCAGCAGCAGGAAGACGTTCGAGGCGTGTAGGAATCTTTTTGGCGCCCATCGGCCAGCGCCAGGGCCAGCCAGCACGGACAGTTCTGTAACGGACGGGGCGGAAGCGCTGCTGTGGAGCAAAGCAGAGCTTTGGGAGGCGGAGGCGGAGCCATACGTGCGCAGTAGTCCCACATCGATCATGAGTACGCATGCAATCCTCGAGGCTGCATTGGCGACTCCGATCCAAATGGAGGCCATCATGAGTACGCATGCAATCCTCGAGGCTGCATTGGCGACTTCGATCCATATGGAGGCCATCAGGGCATGCCCTTGTCACGAAACCGTGGAGGCTGCCAGTGCCGCGCCAGTTGATGTGCCTAAAGCTGCCATTGCAAAGGAGACCGCGCCTGCACTGAAGGTGCGAGGCTCAGCTTGGGCATGCGCGTTTACATGCATGGGGTTGGGGAATGACCAAGACCTCGCCGTTTGCGTTCCAGTTGAAAAGCCAAGAAACAACGCATGCTAGATGCGAATCGGCCCTTCGCTCTTCGGCAGGACCCAGGGGGAGGAGGAGCGGGGGCGCGACGAACCCGCGGTCCCGCGCCACATGGTCCCAGGCCGCACGGCACAGGCGCGACGTACGGGTCGGCGGGAGCGAGCCGCGCGGTTTCGCCCCCGGTTCGACGGTCTTAGCGCCCATACAAATCGTCGATCAAGTTTACTGTAAGAATACACTCCTCTATTATGTTGAATGCCACGAGCAGATCGAGCGCATTTGCCGGATCCACTCACTCAAGCCCAGGCGCCTTGCCGGGCGCCGGGTTCGACAACGGTACGCTCGTCATGGCTCGTAACCCGGGCTTTGGCAGCGGCTTGCGTCCTGGGACGGGCTTATACTGTGCGGGAAAGAGCTTCTTTCCCGACGGTCTGTAGAGAGTGTCCATGAGCTGTGCCTCGGCGAGATTCTTGGCAGCCTCTTTGACGGCACGCACGCGCTCGGCCTCGACTGCGCTCTGTGTTCTCGTGCGCTCGGCAGCTGCTCGGGCGGAGTCGGACGTGAGCAGTGCGAACCCCTTGGAGAATTCTTCTTTCGTCAGGACGCCATCGTTGTTGTTGTCAATGGCTTTAAATGCTGCCTGCACTACGTCCCCTGTGAGCATCGCATAGCCCTTCCGAAACTCGGCAATATCGAGCACTCCGTTTCCATCTTCATCAACTGCGTCAAACACCATCGACACTCGAGAGTCATCAGAGGTGGACTTTGCTTCGCCTCCCGCGAACTCCGAATTGGCCTTCGACTTGAGCTGTGATAGCTCCTGCTGCAGCAGGTTTGCCCGCAGCTCCGCAGCACCACCGGCAGCCATGGCAGCCCGGAGGTTGGAACGCATGTCCCTAATTTCGGCTTGCAGTTCCTCCACCGACGGCTCAGCTTGCGATGCCATCGAAATATGGCAGGCCGCACGACGAGGCACGTTCGCAACGGTCCCTAACCAAGATGATAGCGTCAGCGATGCGATAAGCACAAGCATCGTGGGTGCGGTCGCGGTGCTGTGTGTGGTGATGCGATCGTCCGGGAGAGGCCCGGGGAGGAAAACAGGAAATTTCGTGTGAGAGATTCGACCTCACCTTTCGTCGTTTCATCCCGTTGCTAGTGGCAACATTAGCAATACATGTACCCAGTCGCTACTGTCCGCTCATAGGGGTAGTTTCGTCGAATTTTTAGGGGGCTTCCAAACTTGCCTTCGATGGACGCGAATGGGGGCTGAATTCTTAAGGAACGCGCTGGCCCGCGACTCGAAACTTTCGGCGGACCTGTACAACGATTTGGGGGCGGCGCTTGCTTCGCAGCGCGGTCGTCAGCGAGAGGCGGCGGCCGCCTACGTGCAGGCCATTCAGATTGCGCCAGTGCATAGCGTGGCCTACAACAACCTTGCCGCGTTGCTGCTCACCGCCTCGCCGCCACAGCGTTCCAAAGCTCTGAGCATGTACCTCATCGCGCACTCGCTGCAGCCTGAGCAGTACGAGCGCTATCCGCAGATGCACCTCAACCTCGCGAGCGTCCTCGTTGATGCAGCGCGCTACGATGAGGCCATCTGGCACTACGGCCGCGGATTGCGGTACGAGCCACAGGCCGAGGACACGCTCGGCCGGCTCGTGCATCTGAGCCAGCGCGTGTGCGACTGGCGTGCGGTCGATCGCCTCTGGCCTCACGTGCGCCACTTGCTCACGAAGCTGCGTCGCCGCGGCCAGCAGCAAGCGCAGCGGCCGGCAATCTCGCCGATGCATGCGCTAACATTGCCACTCTCAGCCAGCGAGCTGCTCGCGCTTGCGCAGGCGCACAGCGCTGCCATCGAGGCCGAGGCCGCTACGGCGCACTCTCTTCTTGGTGAACCCCCAGAGGCGCCGTCGGCGGGCTTGCTGCCGCCCACCACGTCCGCGATGCGCGCGGCGGACCGTCCAGAGACTGCCGCCTCTGCGGCCGCGGGCGCCGTAGGCGCTGCCTCGGGCGTTTTCACGGGGTCCTCGCACGTGCGCCACGGCACGCTGCATATCGGACTGCTGAGCTTCGATTTCAAGCGCCATCCGGTCGCCATCCTGCTCGCTCGAGCACTTGCCGCTGTGCGCCGCCACTGCCCAGGGGTGACGCTGACTCTCTTTGCCCTCAATCCGATGGCGCCGTCGCGGGCGGTCGCCGAGACGTCCCCCGCGCTCGATGCCGAAGGGGATGCGGCCGCGAGCTCACTGGCGTCGGAGGCCGATGAGACGGTATGGGCAGCGCGGCTTCGCGCGGCTGTGCATGCGACAGTGCCACTGCATAATGTGAGCGACGCCAAGGCGGCAGCCCAGATCCGTGCATACGGCGTGCACGTGCTTCTCGACTTCAACGGGCTGTACTCACGCGGCGCGCGGCCGGGCATCCTCGCGCGCCGCCCGGCGCCGGTGCAAGCAACCCATCTAGGCTACGGTGCCTCGACGGGCGCCCGTTTCGTAGATTGGGTCTTGGCTGACCCGATAGCGTTGCCACCGACCCCGGAGCACGCGGCGCTGCATACCGAGAAGATGCTGCTGATGCCGCCCTCGCACCTACCTGCAGGCCACGCGGAGCTCTATCCACACCTGCTGCGACCGAGCGCCGATCCGCGCACGCGCGGCCGTCGCGAAGCCGACACGATGAGCAGCGCTGGCGCCGCCGCCGCCGGCCGCGCTGGCGGCCGACAAGACGCGTGTACGAGCCACGAGCGTGCTCGATACGGTCTGCCGCCGCGGAGTGGCTCGCGTCGCGGGGCGGTGCTCGGCTACTTTGGGCAGCATCTGAAGATTGACGAGAGCACGTTCGGGCAGTGGCTCTCGATGCTGCAGCGCCAGCCGAGGTCTCGGCTTTGGATGGTACGATGGCCTGCCTCCACCTCGAGGCTGCAGCAGCAAGCGGCCGCGGCTGGCGTGCGAGTGGATCGCCTCGTGTTTACCGAGCGGCTTGCACAAGGAGAGCACCTGTGCGCCTTTGCCCTCGCGGACCTCGCCCTCGATTCGCCGCTCTATAGCAGTGGCGCCACGGGGGTCGACGTGCTATGGAGCGGTGTGCCGATGCTCGCGTTGGCTGGCGGCATGCGCACGCCCGCGGCGACCGGCGCCAACGCGGGCGCGCACGCAGCTTCCCACAGGGCCTCGACGAACATCTTCCAGCGCAACGCCATCTCGCTCGTCGCGGCGGCCGCGCAACCCTACCTGCAGGCGCACACGCGCTCGGGCTACGAGGAACTTGGGCTGGGGATCGTGCAACGGCCCTCGACGCGTGCTGCGGCACAGGCGCGCGCACGGAGCTCTCGGGCGAGCGCGCCACTCTTTGACACACGTCGGTGGGCGCTCGCTTTCACGGCGGGCTTGCACATGGCGTGGGAGGTGCGCCAGACGAGCGCCGTGTCGAGCGGCGTGCGTGCCGCCATGCATCTTGTGGTCGGACGCCCTTTTGTTACCGGACGCCCTTTTGTTACCGGATCTTCTTCATCTTGATCTTCTTCTTGGCCCTGGCAGCAGACGAACGGCCGGGCGTGTTCCGGCCAACGCGCGACTTCAAGGGAACGGCACAAAACGAAGGCCCGCCCGGGGCGAGAGCAAGAGCGGACGAGCTCGGCTCCTGTTTCGCGCACCGTCACGGCACTCTTCGCTTCGCGGTTCTCGGTGCGACACACGTTGCTTCACTTTCCGCTCAACTACAAGTGTTCGTGTAAAGACCGTGTTGACGGAACTAGAAGTATGAGATTATAACTAGGACTAGCTACTAGCGGGTGGCACTGGAATTCACAGAAATGTTCACCACAAGCTGAAGTCGGCTCATTGATCATTCGCCCTTGATGACGACCTGGGCGAGGTCGGCGCCGCCGCCCTGCTCGCGTGCCTCGGGCTTGTGCTTTCCCCTTCGCACGCGCGACAGGACGAGCCTGCGCAGCACGTAGAGCGCGAAGCTCGCGATGACACCGATAGGTAGCAGCTCGCCGAGGTCCCAATACTCGTTGAACACGAGTCTCTCGTAGGTATCCACGGCGTGCTCGACGCGCGACGAGCCCCACACGAGCTGGGAGCTCAGCCCCAAAGGGTCGAGGGAGGGGAGCAGCTCGAGCAGCACGAATCCGAGCGCGCACACGAGCTCGAGCAGCCACGAGCGCACGCAGAAGCGCGCGCCAAGCACGCCGACGATGCTCAGCGCCACGGCCGCGCGGTGCAGCCGCTCACGGTAGGCGGCGCGATACGCGGTGCGCCCCTCGGAGGCGAGCTGTGGCAGTAGGCTCTCGTGGAATCGCGCCGCCGCCGGCCCGACGCATCCCTCGAGGGTCCGATTGCACGCGAGGACGTGCGCGTCGTACCGGGCAGTGGACGGCAGCCACGCGGCCGTGCCGCGGCGAAGCATCGCCTCGCAGCGGCCCCAGAGCTCGTCGCACGCGCGTTGCGACGCGACGAAGTTCGAGTCGGCGACGGCGCGCAGGGCGTCGCGCGCGCGGACCTCGAGGTCCGTCGCGTCCGTTGCGCCGAAGCTCTCATCCCGCAGCCGCTCCATCGCCGCTCGCAGCCGTTGCTCAAAGGCCGCCTGCAGCGCTGCCTCGCTCAGAGGCAGCGGCAGCGCGCGAAGGGACTCGACGAGGCGGTCGATGTTGCTGTGGACGAGCGCTGTATTGAAGGCGTCGACGACGGAGCCGGCCGAAGGCAGATCGTGGGCATTGAGCGCGCCCACGAGCCGCGTGATCAGCGACGCGAGCTCCTCGCCGCGAAGGCTGCCCTCGCGGTTGCCGCCCGCACCAGCGCCGCCTTCGCCGCCTTCGCCGCCTTCGCCGCCTTCGCGGCCTTCGCCGCCCTCGCCGCCTTCGCTGCCCACGCCGGCGCCGCCGTCGCTGTGGCTTGCCGCGTGCCTGTACACATACTCCTTGACCTCAGCCGCACCTCGTAGGTAACCCGGATCGTACTGCTCGCGCGGCAGCGCGCACAGCTCCGTACGGTGCACGTGCGGCTGCGGCAGGCCAAGGGCACGCATGCGGTCAAACGAGATGAGCGCGTCGCGCACCTTGTTGAGCCGTTTGGAATGTTCGTCCAGGTGCTCGCTGGGCTGCAGCGCCTGGTGCAGGTATGCCTCGACCGAGCCGCCCTCAAGAAAGTCGCGCTGCACCAGCCAAAGCAGTGCGGGTGGCCGCCACTTGCTGTGCAGCACGCGACCGTCGCCACCGCCGCCGCCGCCGTCGCCACCGCCGTCCTTATCCTCGCGCCGGCCGCGACGGCTGCCGTCGGTGTCGCTCTCAGTGCTGCTCCTACTCCTGCTACTGGCGCCGTGGCTAGAAACGCCGCCGCGCGCCGTGTGCTGCGCACGGTGCCAGAACTCCTGCGAGAGCTGCGAGGCGAAGGCAAGTCGCTCGATGTCGGCCTGCTTGATCGTCTCAGCCAAGTTGTATACGAGCACCGAGCTAATGAGCGCGGCGAAAGCAAAGATGCGGTCATCGTACACGTCGGCTTGGCCAGTGCCTTCGAAGCCCTCCGTGTCCATGAAGATCCGAACTGTGCCGTTGGAGTCCCTTCTCGGCCAGATCCACACTCCCTTTGTCTGCGTGTGGCGCTGGTGGCCGACGACGAAGCCCTCCGAGCAGCCGACGCCCATGAGCTCGTTGAGCAGGAACGACTTGCCCGTGCGGTAGGCGCCGACGACTGATACGACGGGCAGCGGCGTCTCACGAAGCTGACCTCGCAGCAGCTCGAGCGCATCTTCCTGCAGTACCAGCTTCGTGTGAGTGTCCTTGTCGGGCAGCAGGAGTGCAAGCGGCTGTTGCTGCGGCGGCACGTGCGGCTCGCCGGTGGCGACCAGCGCGAGCACGGCCGTGAGCAGCGCGAACACGGCCGTGCTCGCACCGTGGCGCATCAGGCTCATGTATCGCGCTCGTCTCGCCGAGCGCGAACCCCGCGATGGCGCAGCTGGATGGCGTTCGGGGATGCGAGCGCTTTTGATGACACACCCAATTTGTCGTGAGTGTCAAATGTATTGGCGGCCAGCCCCACTGTGGAGAAGGCCGCTCGCTCGCTCATGTCGTCGCTGAGCGGCGACATCAGTGCACGGCGGCTGGCGCGCTCCAAGGAGCGCGCCGAGGGCAAATGCGTCGGCAGCAGTAGTAGCAGCAGCGGCGGCAGCGGCGGCAGCGGCGGCGGCGGCGGCGGCGGCGGCGGCGGCGGTGGCGGTGCTCCTTTGGTCTTGGCGCAGCCTCCAAAGGGCAAAGCGGATACTTCGAGAGGCCTCGTGCCCATCGCCGAGGCCGAGCTATTACATATGAGCATGCCGCTGCCGCCCAGGCCGCCCCCGCCTGCGCCGACCGGCGACACGCCCGCTACCCTCCGCAGCGGCAAGGTGTCCTCATCGCCAGCGCAGCCGAGCGACCGGAGCAGCAGTACTGCGACCCGCGATGGCTCCCAGCCGAGCGACCGGAGCACGAACGACAAAGTGAAGCGGCGGCCACCTAGCCCCGAGAAGGTGGCGTCGACGGCGCGGCGCAAGTCTTCCGACGCGGCTGCGCCGCCGCATCAGCTGCCGGTGACGACCAGCTCGACGGTCGCCTCTAGCTCGGCGGCTGACGAGGCCGAGGGCCGCGGCAAGGCGAAGCGCAGCGCGCGCTACCTGAGCAGCGAGCCGGGGCCCGCGCGCGAGGGCGTCCTCGAGCCGCTCACCAAGTACAGCGAGTATGAGGGTGAGCTCAACGACGCAGGACTCGCCAACGGGCATGGCTTCGGGCGCTGGCCGAATGGCGATGAGTACCTGGGCGACTGGAAGAATGACAAGCGCGAGGGGCAGGGCAGCTGCACGTTCGCGACGGGCGAGTTCTACGACGGCGACTGGAAGAATGACCGGCGCGAGGGCCTCGGGAGCACACGGTATTCGAGCGGAGACAAGTACGAGGGCGAGTGGCGAGCCGGCTTGCGCGAAGGGCGCGGCCGCGCCAAGTACGCCAACCGCGACCGGTACGAGGGCGAGTGGAAGTCGGACAAGAAGCAGGGCTTCGGCACCTTTTGGGCTGCGAGCGGCGAGGTGTACGAGGGCCAATGGCTCGTGGGCACTTATGATGGGCGCGGCACCTACCTTTACGCGAGCGGCGACGTGTACGAGGGCGAGTACAAGCAAGGGCGGCGCGAGGGTCGCGGCGTGTACTTGTACGCGGCGGGCGACGTCTACGAGGGCGAGTACAGGCAGGGCCGCATGGAGGGGCGCGGCATCTACCGGCTCGCCGATGGGTCTGCCGAGGTAGGTCAGTACAAGGGCGGCACAGACGTGGGCGAGGGCGCGCGCTGGTCGCCCGATCGGCAGCACGCGTGGCGGCTCAAGAACGGCAAGGTGGTCGAGGAGATCAGCGTCGAGGAGGCGGCGCATATCGCGGGCTCGCTCGGCCTCCCAGTTCCTAAGCCGGTGCTCACCGGCTCCCAAGCTGGCGAGGGAGTGGGCAGCTTCTTCCGCTCCTCTCCGCAGGGGCAGCAGCAGATGCAGCAGCAGAAGCTGCAGCTCGAGCTTGCCGAGCAAATGGGCTCGATGAGTATTGGTGCCGCGCCGCAGGTTCCCGTCGCCGGATGAGCGTGGGCTGGTGATGCCCGTGATGCCCGTGATGACCAGATGGATGAGGACGATCTTTCGATTCGATGTATGAAGAGCCGAGGCGCCCGTTGTTGGCCCGAGCCGCCGAGCCGCCGAGGTGATACCATCTATGATGTGGATGTGTGCATGAGGGTCTCAGTGTTGCCGTTTTGCTGTGATCTCGCGGGAGACCTCGCCCCGATTCGAGTGCGGCGACACCGGCCGGTGTAGGCTGTTGAGCCACCCGCCCGGTACCCCGGTGGTCGCGTGGGTCCGACGCATGCGCGCCGCGGGTCATGGCTTTCAAGTTTCATGCGCCACCGCTGCGCCCGGTTCACGTAGCGGTTCGAGCGACGATCTGGTTTATTGTGAGCCACAAGTGTCATCCCACATCCGCGCCTGTTCGTGTCATCCCGTCGGTGCTCGGCTGTATTACCAGTCCCAAACTCCCCCCGGAGCTCGACCTCGAGCTGGTATTTCTAATTTGACCAGTCCATGCGAATCCCCGGCACCCTGGCACCCTGCCGCCTCGCCCCCGCTGCCTCGCCCCTCGAACAGCCCCCTGAATCGCCCCCTCGCCGAAAAAACGCCTTTTTTTCATCGTGAAATTCACGAGACTCGCTGGGCTTTTCACAGGAAAATTGGTCAGCAATATATTTGCTTGCTTGATCATTGCTTGCTTGGTCAGCAATCCAGAGAAAACCTTTTTAGGCATTTTCACAATGGCGTCGACGTCCTCGTGCGATACGCAGCCGCCGTCGCCGGTCCAATGGCTCGGACCGCAGCAGATGCCGATGATTTTCGTGACGATGACCAACACGAGCACCTTTCGCGCCGTCTCAATGAAAGCCACCATGGCGGAGCTCGGCGTACAGGTAGACGCCTTGGTCGTGCAGAGGCACCCACGCGGCTCCGTCATCGGCATCTTCGACTCGCACGTCAAGGCGTTGCGGCACATGAGCAACTTAGCTAAAACGATATGCTCGCCCTTATTCCTTGTTTTCGAGGACGACATCGTGCCCTCGCAGTATTATCGTCCCGAGGTGATGGAGACCATCATTGCCGAGCTGGTTGACAGCCACGACGACTTCGACATCGCGTACTTTGACTCCATCCAGTGGTTCCAGCTGCTGCCGTATTTTCCGCCGTGGCATCGCACAACGCTGCATACGCTAGACCACGCATGGTCGACGATGACTGCCAACGTTTATACGCGCGGCGGCCTCGCCAAGGTGCTCCCTATCTTGGAGGTGCGACTCGCCGAGATGCTGGCCGACAATGCCTCGGAGCCGCAGCATGTCGACCTATTCCTCGAGTCAGATGACCGAGCTAAGGGCATCGTGCGCCGCCAGATCGTCCCGTACATGTTCGACCAGAACTGGTTGCTCCCCTCGGGAAATGTAGACCGTTGCGACGCGAAGGGGATGGAGTGCTCCAACGCAGACAGCAGCGAGCAGGCCTTTGAGCAGGCATACCTGCGCGAAGGGGTGCACATTTCGTGGTCAAACGCGTGCTTCGAGGCTGGTGGCAACCCAGTGCGCTTCTACCTCATCTTCATCCCCACGTTCTTGCTCGCCACCTTGATCCCGATGTACTTCTGCTACCGATGCTATCGCAGCCGCACCTGCTGCTTTGCATGCTCTCCGCCGGACGCCGCGGTGCCGTCCGAAGGCAGTGCCCTTCTTGCGAAGACTTGACGTGGTGCGCGGTTGCGAAGGGCGTTGGTGCGTGGTGACGTCCACTTTGGTGTGGCGTGACTGAATTGTTATGCATCTGCTAAACAAAGACGAGGGACCTGATTAACAATTTGGCTCGTGCGCGCGCGCACAGTGCGTCTTTCATCGGATCCTCAGAAGGATATATAAGTTAACCCCTGCGACAGTCGATGGACGATGCACGATAGGGACATAGGGTGTCGTGCCGTCTGTCCGGCGCGGACGCGACGTCCGAGCGGACGACGCTCGACGGTCGACGCCGCCCGAGGACCGCGGCCGGACAGACGTCTAACAATATAATGACGGTGCTCGGTGGTCAAACCACATGTCAAACCATCGGCGCGCCCGCCCCCGCGGAGGTCGGAGCGCGCGTTTCGACTTTCGTGTATCAGTATAATAGTAAATACACACGCGCCGCGTCGACAGGATATCAGGCACGATTCTCTCCGCTCGCTTTCTCAGCCCCCGTGCTGTGGCAGGCCACTTTCGCACCGGGGCATCATGCGAACGTCATCATCATGCGATCCGGTCTTCAACGCTCGACGGCGCCTGGACCCCATCGCGGTGTACCCAGCTTGGAAAGCCACGCAGCCTTGGCAGCCTTGGCTGCGTCCTCGCTGGTGGCGACGGGCACCGGCGGGACAGGCGATGCGGGCGGCGCGACAAGAGAGGGCCCAGCGATGCCCTTGTTGCCCAGATCAGGTCTTGAGCCAAAGCTTGCATGCAGATCTTGTGACAGTGCCGCCTCCATGGCGGCAAAGCTTGCATGCAGATCTTGTGTGAATGCTGCCTCCATGGCGGCAAAGCTCGCATCGTCCTTGACAGAGCCATCAGCCTTGCCATCAGCCTCGCCGGCCGCATCGCGCTCGCCGCGGCTGCGCTTGCGATGGAGATAGCCCGTTGATGTGCCGCCTACGCCGCTGTTCTCGCCGGTCATGGTGTCCAGCACCTCAAAGTGCGCCGGGTCGAGCTTGTAGTCGGTGGTGACGACGATACAGCCTCGGCGCAGTCGCTGTGCGAGCGCTCTGGAGAGCCCTTCGAGAATGCCCTCGTCATTGGTCGTGATCGCCGTCGTGTACGCGAAGGCGACATCGACCTCTGCAAAGCAGTCGAGCTTCTCGTCCCAAGTGCCCTGGGTTAGGACGACCTCGTCGGTGCGCAGCAAGCCTGCTGCACGCGCCTCCTCGAGCTTCTCGACCGCCGTGCTGGCGAGCGACCGCAGGTACTCCACGCCGACGACACGACGCCAAGCGCTCGTCGCCGCGGCCCACAGCGCCAGCCTGCCTGCGCCAGACCCCAGGTCGATCAAGCTGCAGCTGCGGCGGTCGTCGCCGCAGCCGTGCAACTCGCACGCTCGATCGATGAGCCTATGGAAGAAGGGCAGCGGAAACTCACCGTACGTGAAGTCGGGGTTGGGCTCCTCATTGCGATGGACAAAGCTCCAGTAACCATCCTTTCGAGAGATGCCGTTCCTATCCGAGTACTCTTGAGCTGGGTAGAGCGACTTCTCGAAGATGGCGAGCGGCTCAGCATAGCACATCTGGAATGCTCGCAGCTCTGCTTCCGCGCGGTCATCGACAACCTCCGAGGCCTTTGCTGCCTCCTCCTCGATACGTCGCTGTCTCCTCGCTCTCATCTCGGCCTGCTGCGCGGCATACTGCTCAGCCGGTGAGAGGGCGAGCTGTGCTGGAGGGTGACGGTATGCTCTAATGGGATAAATGAGCGCACCAACGCTAGGATTGAAGAGCGCCTTGGTCGCGCAGAGACTAGCGAGAAAGAGGAAGGTCATCCCCAGGAATCCAGGCCGCGTGTGATGATGTGAGAGAGCGTTCTTCGGACCCCATTGCACATTTCCTCTCCGTCGCCACGGACGACGTTTGCGTGGCGGGAGATGTAGGGGAGGTTTCGGATTCGCCCGACACATCCAAACTTGAATTTCCAAATTAAGTTGAATTGATTTCAGCGCGTGTTTTGCTACCCTCATGAGGCGTTTTGCGGCGAGGTCGCCTCTCCCACACATCCTCGCGGCCGAAGGGGACGAGAGTCGAGAATGGTGCAGCCTGAAGACGCGAATGGGGCACTCGCACACGCCGTGTGAAATCCATGAAAGCATGGTCACTGCAGTGGAGCTTTCCGTTCGTTGCCACCCCACCGGCACGGGTTATCACCCCTGCGCTCTGTCGTTCAATTCCTCGCATTGTGTGTGCAGTTTGTGGCGGCGCTGACATGCATCGCGCTCACGAATCCACCCGTGGTGGTCATGCCAGTGGGCGCTCTGTTCTCAAGGGGTGACGAACCCAATGTGAAAGAAGACGGCATGAGGGTCAGCGCCAATGCCCAGATGAGAAAATTGTCGGGCGGCGCAGTTGAGGAGAAGGAAGTCGAGGAGGAGAAGGAGGAGGAGGACCTCTCTGCCGGTGGCCCGGTGGCCCGTCGCGTCCTCCTCGAGATTGCTGGGTTCGAGAAGCTGTCGGACGAGTTCTTCGTCGTCCGCGACACGACAGACGGTCGCGGCCGTGGGCTTTTCGTCGCGAAGCCAATCGCGGCCGAGACGTACCTCTTCGACTACCTGGACAGCCCAGCCTTTATCATCGACCAGGTCGAGTTTGAGCGGCGATATGAAAACCCGACGGGCACGCAATCGGGGGACTACGCGATCGGCATCACGCTGCCCGACGGTGTGCACGTTTACCTCGACGCACAGGACCTACTCAGCAGCAAGCACGCCCGGTTCATGAACCACGCCGAGGACGCGCCGACCCGCAACTGCGAGTGCTGGACGATAACTCCGCCGACGAGCGATCATGTGCGAGCGATGCTCTTTGCGTCACGCGACCTCGTTGTGGGCGAGGAGCTCTGCTGGGACTACGGCGCCGACTATTGGCGGGGGCGCGAGGACAAGGTGGACGAGGCTCGGCGCCCATGGTGGAAGCCGACGTGGTGGACCTCGTGAGAAGAGTTCGCACACGCGTTGAGGGAAGGGGAGATTACCCAAGGGAGATTACCCAAGGGAGATTACCCAAGGGATATCCGAGGAGATTGGGGAGCGACCAGATCGACCAGTCGCGGGCCCGCCGATAGATCCGATAGAAATTTTTCTTATTAGAGAAAAAGCGCGTGTCATAACCGCAACATCAACCGCAAACTCTTTTTGTGCGTCAAATAAATGCACAAGATCCTGGGTGTGTTTCCTAAACATCTGGTCTACACACAGTCGAGCTTTCCCGTATCTGTGGAACCTGTGTTGGCGTCTGACTGTGTCGTCACCAGAGCGAGGGCTGGGCGAGGGGTCCGCTTGGCCTCCCGGCCGCACCGTCGGATCCGGGCGGCGGGCTTGGGCTGCGCGCCGCGGCGCGCCGTGCCTTGAGTGCCGCCTGGCTGCCATACAGGGGATCCGGCCCTTGCATTGGTGCGGCGACGCCGTGATACTGCGGCGCCGGCGCATACTCGTACGCGTCACTGGGATGATACCGTGGCGGCGACGGCGGCAAGTTGTGTGGCTCCGGAAGCCTCGGCTGCTGAAGCGCCGGCGTGCCAGCTGCTAGCATCTCCATCGGATTGGGGACGCCGCGCGCCGCCCTCCGTCGAGCTTTGAGCGCCTCTTGGCTACCATAGTCGTTGGGTGGGGGCGCCGGCTGCACACGCGGCACGTGATTCCCGGCCTTCATCGCCGTCGGTGGTGCCAGTGGCGCCCCTGCTGCCATCATCTCCACCGGCGACGGCACTCCGCGCGCTGCTCTCCGCCGTGCCCTGAGTGCCTCTTGCGAGCCATACTCTTGATTTGGCGGTGGTGGTACGTTGACGTAGCCGAGGCCGTCGAGGTACGCGGGCTCGGGGCCGCCGCCGCCAGGGTAGCCTCGGCCGACGGGTGCGTAGCCTATGCGGTATTGCTCCGGTGGCATGGTCCTTTCCGGAGGGTTGGCGCCACCAAACAGCGGATTCGAGCCTGATGAGGGAGGCAATCAGAGCTGTGATCAGAGGTGTTCAGTGGCCATCAGTGGCCATCAGTAGCAATCGAGGCTCGAGTCTGATGGCTCGTGCCTTGCGCACGGCGGCGAGTCTCAGCTGCTTGCGCGTCCGCCATTTGATCCGGCCGCAGGCCATTAGTCAGTCCTCCACCAGCGGCGTGTCCTCCACCAGCGGCGTGTCCTCCACCAGCGGCGTGTCCTCCACCAGCGGCGTTGCGCTGCATCGATCTGTTGAACTCGTCAAAGGTCAGCAGGCCATCGCCATCTTCGTCCGCCTCCATGAAGGCCGCTGCCGCGTGCTGCTGCTGAAACTGCTGCTGCTGCTGCTGCTGACGCTGCTGCTGCTGCCGCCGTTGCTGCTGAATTTCTCGTTCTTGCTCCTGATCCTGTTGCTGCTGCTGCTGCCACTGCTGCTGCCGACCGATCAGACCGAGCTGCCACGGCTGCAGCGAGCGTTTTGTATCTTCTCCGATCACGGTGATTTCCTCATCCGAGATTCGGCCGGACCGTCCGCGGACGGTCCTTGTTGGCATGCCGCCGCCGAAGCTGCTGCTGCTGGAACTACCGGCGCCGCGGTCTCCTCTGCACAGTGTCTGGATTTGTGGCGGAGCAACTCTGCGACAAGCGGTGAGCACTGGCCCGTCTGCGGCCATAATCTCGGCCATGCTGCTGCCCCTTTGCGACTCTTTGATTACCTTCCACCTTTCCTCATTGTCGACCTCAGGAGGGACCTCGACCGCCTGCCTGCCGCTCCGATGAAGGCTTCCCAGGATATCTGAAGGCGTCCGAACCGTCGACGGGAAAGGCATGCCGCTCATGACCGGCATTGGTTCAACTTTGGGCCAATTCCGCAACGTGTCAGACGAAACTCGAAGCCGGATCTGCGTCCGAGAGAGTAGACGAGTACATCAAAGCAAGCAAGCAACATCGATCTTCGCGTGTCCCACCGTCCCTTCCCCACTGTATGTACATTTCTCGTCCTGCCGTTCCGAAACATACCGCACCGCACTTTCCGCGCTACAAGTACCGCTATGCCGACTCCCATACCTTGGATGACGACAGCGGCGGCGGCGGCAGCAAACGAGAGCGCGATATCCGCCGCATGCGAAGACTTCTATGCTCGCGAGGAGCCCAAAGGGCACTGCCATTGCCTTGGGCCGAACGATAACGCGACGGCGAGCATCGCAGCGGCGATGGCGTCCCAGAGACCGTCTCTCACTATACACACTCAGGACAGAGGCGGGACGAGTGGCCTCGCGCTACTTCTCCGTGGTGGCGCGTATCGAGGCTCGATGGACAACTCAGCTGCCGAGCGTGAATCTGCGCAGCTGCGGTGCGTGCAGTCCGCGATGCGCCGGCTCGTGCAGCCTCTTGTAGATGACGGTGTGAGGGTGCGAGTATTCATGACCGTATACGACAACTTGAATGCGACGGCCTTGGCACTGCTGCGCGAGCCTTTTGGCAAGCACCTGGCCACGATCACCACGATCGCGGCGCGCGAGTCTGAGCAGCTGACTATGACCGCCAACGCGCTCGCCAGCTTTCTGGCGCACTGTGAGGAACAGCGAGAGGCCTTCGACGCGGTCCTCCTCACGCGGCTGGATCTCTCTTTTAAAATGGATGTGAGGGCGCTCCTCGGCCCGCCGTCGCAGCTGCGCGGAATTCGCTTCCTCTGGCAGGAGCTCGAGGCCGGCACCAAATGGCGGTTCCTCTGGCCGGCAGCCTACCTTGGCGCGTTTTCAAGCCGCCTCTCATCAAGCGACATTGCGCACCTCAATCTCACCCTGGCGCGGCAGAAGCGTGAGCGCAGCCTGGTGCTCACACCGCCCTACTGGCGAAGCACGCACCGGACCGCGGACACCCTCCACGCATTCAGCTTCCGCCTCTGCCGCTGCTTCTACCGGGCCGTTCGGATGGAGATGACACGGGGCTGGGCCGCCACCCCTCGCCCCGCCTCGCCCGAGGTGCCGATGCATGTCGTGGCCTGGCGGCCTACACCCGTGACCAACCACTGGCTGCACAAGATGCAGTACCACTTGTGGCGCGCGGTGCAGGGCCACATGGGCGTCCTCGTGCCGAATGGAACTTTTGACTCCAACCCTTGCAGCACCACTTGCATGCTCAACCCAGTGTACGACATCCTGCCGCGGATGGATTGGGTCGTGCGCAGCGGCATCTGCCAGTCGCCGGACGAGTTTGTGTACGATCCGATCAGTCAGACCCTCTGCTGCCCGAGCCCCGACTATTGCTGCCCGAATAGCGTCCTCTCATGCTCAGATCCGAACGCCATCTTATTCGACGCCGCAGCCGCGGGCGCTGGGCGCGGCGTGCCTCGAGAGACTATTGAGAGCGGATGGCGGCGCCACTATCTGCAACGTTCGGGCCTGATGCCCAAACCGAACTGGAGTGCGCCGATCCCAGGCACCCAATGGCGCCGCGCCATTTCAGATGCAGCGAGCCGGTTGGCCGAGACGGCGTGCCCATCAAGCGAGTGGTCGGACGGCGAGACTGGGCGCACCGGATGCCTCTTCGCCATGACCGAGCCAAGCGTGCAGCTTGTTAGAGACGTTTGGCTCCATGCGCCCGAGTGGACGACGGCTTGGCCTGTGAATGACGACGAGTCCACGACCAAGAGCCAGGCCACCCAGGCCCTGCGAGAGGCCTCAACGCCGGTGGGCCGCCGTCTCAGATCGGATGCGTGAAAGACTAAGTAGTACCATCACAGAAGTGAGAAGAGCGCCGTGTTTTTGTTAGCCTCTTTTTTGTTTTTACGCTGGGCCGTGCGGCGGCGACACCGACGTGGTCGTATCGTTAGTCTCACATGTAGCGCGGGGGCGGCGTCCGCGGTCGCCGCAACCCGCATGGAACGCCGGTCTGGCGTGCCGGCGTGTCGGCGGCGACCCCGCTCGCTCGCTCACCGGTTCCGAGAGACAGTTCTGTAATATGGCGACCGCGTCGACGACCATCGCAGCACGACCTCGGTCCTGCGCGCCGTCGCGTGCTTCGGGTCGTACCGAGCTGTACCAGTGTAGCTACGGACGACGCTCGACGGCGCGCCGCCGGGGACAGGAGTCGGCGCGGTGGGGCTCGGCAGTGGCGCTGCCCTGGCGCTGCTCCCTGCCTTTTGGGATTTGGCGGGGGTGGGTGGCCGCACCCGCGTGGCGCGGAGGTTAGCGAGTCGGCTCGGTTACCCGCTTCGTCTTACCCCCCCGAGCGTCGCGCTCGCGGCGCGAGCGACGAGAGGCACGGGCGCGCGACTCAGAAGAAATAAAGATCACGCTGGGTGCAGAGTCCACCGTTTCCGGGATCTCGCACTTGGACATGAACACTACGTTTGCAGGCGTGCGCGGGGGCGGTGTTTTCGGTTCTTGGTTCATCTTTAGACTTTACATAGGATATCATGTACGCGCGGACCGGGGGTAGCGCGTTACTGACGTTTTCTCTCGTCGAGATCTCTCGGAAATATTGCCGGCAATCGGAGGGCTCTCGAGCTCTAGCTGGCGGCGGGACTCGCACGTAAAACTGTCGCCGCCCGCTTCCATGGCCGCACTGGTCGCTCTCCTGTGCTCTCGGCTCTCCGTGTTTCCCGGCTGCGTCCTCGCCAGGGAGATCAGAATCCTTTGGGTACGAACGAGGCGACGATGTTCTTGTACAGCTCCTGACGCTTCGGCCACTTCTTGTTGGAGGTGACCGTGGTGACACGGTACAGCTTGCCCCGGTTGATGCAAAGCGCGAGCAGCTCGTGGTACAGCTCGCCCTTGAGCTCGAAGGTATACACGAGGCTCCCCTCTACATCGCTCTCCTCCGCTTTCACAAGCTCTGCATTTCGGCTCTTGGCGAACTTGGCGCCGACGGTCGGCAGGTCACCGAGCGCCGAGACGGAAGTTGCCGTGGCCACGGGCGATGTGCTCACCTGCACTGTCGTCTCCGGCTCGATGACGTCCTGGAACTTGACGTCGTACACGCCCGGATCGGACTCGAACTTGTTCCAGCCCTTTGGTGAGTAGAGCTTGTAGCCCTTTTGCGTGTCGATGTACGGCTCCAGCAGGCCGCCCATCTGTGGAGGCGGGAGTCATGGTGGCATGGGTAAGACAAGAGCTTAGGGGGCGGCTGCTCGCGGCGCGTGAGCTGCGTGATCGCAAGGCGCGGACCTTGCTGAAGGTGGGCTCCGCGGCGCTGGCAGCGTGCAAGCCGCCGAATGCTGCGGCGGCAACGGTGGCTCCCGCAGCCTGCACAGCGCTGCGGCGGCAAAAAAGCGGCGGCGCCGCAGTCGGCGACGTCGGCAACAGCAGCGCGGTGAGCGAGCACAGGACAGTCAGCATCGCGAAATGGAGATTATAGCGAATCTACAGGGAAGTGTCTCTTATCAGAAAGAGTGTTCTCTGGGCTCGACCAACACAACTCGCACTGGATCGGACACGTTTCGAACTTCCTTGTTCGGATTCCTCCCACGGTGTTTCCATCTCAAGAGAAAGTGCATTAGCGGCATGTCGTCGGCGGAAGATGCCGATACCGTCGCCTCGTTCCGACGCATCTTCGCGTACCCATTCGACTGCGCTACGTTGCAGGAGGCGCACACGGCAGTGCGCACGGCCCACGTGTTCGATCAGCCAATTGTAAAAGACTATTCCCCAACTTACACAGCACCGTGCGTCCGGTCGAATCACGGCTCTTGCAGTGTGTGCAGGATCATGGCTGGCAGCGCTGCACGGCGACCCGCGAAGCCATGGATGCGTGCGTTGAGTCAGCTGAGCGGCGTAAATTCTTTGTCGAGTCCGAGTGTCGACGATGGAGACGACGCCATCAGACGTGCCTTCTTCAACACGGTGCCGACTGTCAGGTACAACTCAGCACTCTGCTGGCATGCGTAAGGTACGGACAAGTGTCGAGCGCGAGCACCAGCCTCGCGCGTGCCGGCACACGCGTCTTTTGTTGACCCGAAGCGCCACTGCGATGACCAAGCCGCTAATGTGTGCCTCCCCTCCCGTTTTGCTTGTGGACACCCGGAGCGCAGGGATGCCTGCGCACGGCAGCCACCGCCCACGCCGCTCCGTCCGCCGCCTCCGCTGCACGAGCCGACGTCGCCGTGATGCGGGAGAGAAATGTCTAAAAAATATGACGAAACGCCGTCTTGGGCTTTTTTTCCCATGCCGGGCGGTGCGAAACCGCTCTCTGTTGCGCTGGTCTCGCCACTCGCAGTGTCATCACGATGCCAGCGTATGTACGTGTACACGAAGAGCGCTGGAAAGCTCTGCCACCGGAGATCTCTGCGGCGCTGCAGGCTCGGCTAGCACCGTATCGGAGCGCCCCTTCCCTTTCCGCCGATGGACTGCTCGCGACCCGAAGCGGCAGCAGCAGCACCACCATTCCGGAGCGCATCGAGGTCTCCGCGCTCGCTGACACGCGGCCGCACGAGAATCGGCCTTTGAACCCACCTGTGCGCCTGCTCGCCGCCGCCGCCGCTGCCGAGCGCGCCGAGCGCATGGGCGCCAACCAGCAGCAGCAGAGGCAGCAGCAGAAGGAGCAGAAGCAGCAGCCGAAGAAGGAGGAGGAGCAGCAGCTGCTGCGCTGGCAGCAGCGCTGGCAGCAGGAGCTCGGCGGCGCGCTCGCCGTGGAGTTGCCGCCGCCGCCGGAGCCGCCGCCGTCAGAGATCCCTGAGGAGTTTTGCGTGTACGACGCCCAGTTGACCGGCCAACAGCTGCCACTCGCTTCGTCCAAGGTGAAGATCTTCCCGACGACGAAGCCGTCGAACCGGTCGGAGGTGGTGCTGCTCGCGCGCTGCCTGGAGGCGATGCTCGCCCAGGCGGGCACGCGCACCGCGGACGCGCTGTGCGCATGGGACGTCACCTTTGGCGAGTTAGTGCGTCAGGTGTGCATGCACTGAGGTGGAACCGCTGATGGCCACTGATGTCCTCTGAGTGCCACTGATGACCGCGCTCTGGATGGCTCCCCCGCCAGGTCTTCATGCACTGCTCGGAGCGAGGCGAATTGCTTGGGCGCGTGCGGCGCGCGATGCGCCATTACCTGGGCGAACTCGTCGGGCGAGTGCGTGCGATGGAGGCGGGTGCACGGGAGGTCGCCATCCGGGAGCTCGAGGCCGAGAATGCCGAGCTGCGCGAGAAGCTCGGGGAGACCAAAACCTTGGCCACCCGCTCCAAGGTCTTCGGCCGGTTCCAGCGTGCGGTGGCTCAGGAGCGCTCTGAGCGTTTCTCGGTAGGCGCGCTGGCCGAGAGCAACGTCCCACGGGAGCTGAGCACCTCCTCAGAGGCATGTCTGCTCGCGTACAAGGCGTGCAGCGAGCAGGAGCAGCAAGGGTTCTGGCGCGACATGGTCAGCGCTACCCCGCCCAAGGATCGTGCGCCCCTGCTGCAGCTCGTCTTCAAGTCCTTCGCGGAGCCGAAGCGTGCGGAGCTGCTGCGCGGCCTGCACGCCGAGATGACGACCGAGTTGTCCACGCCGTGCGTGCAGGCGGTTGCTGATCGTCTACCGTTTGAGAGCCGGCTCGGGATCGTCGAGGGGCTCCTGCGCAACTTTTCGTCCTTCGAGACGCTGACTTTGGTCGAGTTCCTGCCATACGTGTGGGGTAGCCTTGCAGTCAACTACGCGGCCAAGCTGCTCGCTCTGCTCCAACCTTCCGATAGGTCGCAACTGGTGAAGGTGCTCATTTTGGAGGAGAAGGCGGCGCGTGAGGCCGAGGAGGCCAGCGCAGCCGTGGCCAAGCTCTCAGCGGCCGAGACGGAAGCGGCCAAGCGGCTCAGCCTCGCTGCCGACCCGACCGAGCTGCTGCCGAGTGAACTCGACCATTGGCGCAAGTTCGCGCCCTCGCCGCCGCCGCCGCCGCCCCCACCGAAGGAAGGCACGGAGCTCACCTCAGATGGGGCCAAGGATGCCAAAAAGGGCGGCGAGCCCGCTCTGAAGGAGCTCCTCCTACTGAGCGCCGAGTGCTTCGAAGTCGCCGCCTCCTATGCTGCGCGCAAGCTGGCACGGCGTGTCGGAGGCACTCAGTACGAGGACGCCGAGACGCCCGACCCCAGCTTTCCACAGATTGTGTTCAATGTGCTGCTGCGGCGCAACATCCCGCCGCCCAAGCCCGGGCTCCAGTCGACGCAGTGCGCGCGCGAGGCACTGTGGACGCTGTTGACGGGTGCGCGACAATTCGGTAAGAGCCACCCGAGAGCGCGACTGCTCGCGCGCCTCTGTGGGGTGGTGAAGCATCCGTTCCACGCGCGTCGTGTCGGGCTGTGCATGCGTGTGCTTGTCGAGCTGCTCGGCGCGGAGCCCATTTTTGAGGACGAGATGTGGCTGCCGATGGCGCGTAGGGAAGATGCCCGGGGAGACGAAGCGCGCGACCTGCCGAAACTGATCCGCGAGCGCCTCGAGGTGGAGTTGGGTGGCAGCACGAGAGTCACTGCGCTGCTGCAGAGGCTCGAACGTGAGATCGTCGAGACGCCCAAAGAGAGGCAGTTGCTCGCGGCGAGGCACAAGGACGCGCCGTTTGCAATCCCGACGCAGATCATCCACGCCGACACGGCGCTGCTGCTGCTCTGCGATGCCTTCGACGCCGCTCGGATGGCACACGCGGCGCGGCTGGCCACACTGCACGAGCATCTCGAGGTGACGCGCGTGAGCGGCGGCCTCGACGCGCACACCTTCGCCACGTTGCTCCAGTCGTACGACCCGACGCTCGACCAGCGGCGCGCGCTCGACATTCTCGTCGAGTGCGAGCTCGGCCGCGAAGAAGGGGATGGACGAGGCGGACCCTTCCAAGGGATCCCGAGGCACGTTTTCGTGCGCGTGTGCGACGCGCACGACGTTCGCAAGGGCGGCAAGGCGGACGTGTAGTGCCGCGTGCGCGCGTGGCCACACTCGACGGCAAGTGTATCGCTCTCGGCTTGTAATTGTGATATCCGATGCACTTAGTACCGACGCTCCGACGGGGTAAAGGGTATCTACGTAGTCGAATCGCTCAGATAACCTAGTCGCCGTACCGGTATAGTAATTAATCATTCAGAACATGATCTCAGACGAGATGTGTGCGCAACGCTCGCCGCACGCGCCGGCGTCGTCGACGATCGGTTCTGTCTAGCCTAACGTTCGGTTTGTTTCGGTGTGCGTACTGGCTACTGCGGTGTCGCACGAGCGACGAGGCGGGACGCGGCACGCGGGTACACGGCTCCACGCGACGCCACAGTGTGTCAGTCGTTAATCTTGAATCCGTTCATGGTCGTGATGCCCACGAGGACTCACGCCCGGGCGCCGCGGGTCCAGGCCAAATAAACACGCGAAACATATCGAAACTATGCCGCTCGCAAAGAAGCCGCAATGCCCCCTCTTCGTAGGACCCGCAACAGGCCGACTGCTATGCGCTCACCCTACAGACTGCACCCGCCAGCCAGGAGCCAGCAGTGCGTGCCAATTGAGCATAAACTGCTGCACGTCGCGTCCTGACTGAGGGGAGAGGATCGTTCTCCACAGCTCTCGGGCGATGGCGGCATCGTCCACGGCCTCGAAGCCAGTCTGAAGCCATGCCTGCTCTACAGGCTGCGTGCGAAAAAAGGCTGGCACGGCAAAGCGCGTCCCTGAGAGCAGAGGAGAGACCTCGTGCATGTTCTCCCACCCAGACGAGAAGATGAGCGCGCTTCCGATGGACGGCGCCATCGGGCGGAGGGTGCGATCGGACTCTTCGGGAATGGTCGCCTCGGCAATGGTCGCCTCGGGAGTGGACTGCTCGGCTGCTGCTGGCGCCGCCTCGTCCTCGGACGCGCCGGTGATGGCGGTGCCCGTTCTCTGCGGATCATTGAATGCAAACGTGCCGCCGTGGAAATCTTCGGAATGGGTGCTTAGGTAGAGGACGCACGAGTAGTGGAATTCTGCAAACGAGGACTCATCCGCATGCAGGCCGCCCTGCTTCTTCTCTTGCGCGCCAGCCAGGCAAGCGACGAAGGCCTGGGCGGGAACTACGGTGGCTAGAGGCAGCCCGTACTCATGAGCGATCGCGCGCCGCATCCGCTCGATCAGGCGCACAAAGACCAGGGTCGTGCGAAGGGAGCGAAAGGCGCACTTGGCGAGCTCAAAGTGGTGCAGAGGGGGTGTCATCGAGCTCTCGAGCAGCTCACGGAACGCCTCGCACTCGTGGGGGCTGGCAAAGAGAGGGAAGGCGACGCGGGAGCAAGCCTCGCCGCAGGCCCCTCCCTCGCACACGCGGCCAGGCTTGAGGGTCAGCTTGAGCAGCTCGTCGTTGAACAGCTCGGATCCGCATCCTTCGTCAGCAGGCTGCATGCAAGTCACATTGGTCACGACCTTCTCGCGGAGCAGTAGCTGCTCGAAATCCTGATCGAATGCCTGGTGTAGCAGCCGTGGCACATCGTCCGAGAGGTCGACGGTCGAGTCGGGGGGGAGGAGTTCACGAGCCTCACAGAGCAGGATGGCAGCTTCGAAGGCATCGAGCTGTGGGGAGCCATTGTGCCCAGCTGGCGAGCCATGGTGCCCAGCTTCCTGCTGCTGGCTCCCTGTGCCAAACTTGGCCGCCCTTTGGGCTCGGCGCCCGGAAGCTTCTCGATTCTCGCGCTCCAGATCGCCGTGGTCGATCGCAGGCGCAGCCGGCAGGGCCGAAAGCGCCACCAATGCATCTTCTAAGCAGGTCTCTTGTTGTTCGAAGTGCGCCAGCAATGCTTCAGCCAAGCTTGCCTCAGCTGCATCAACGTCTGTCTCTGCGAGCTCGATCGCTTGTGAGGTAGTGACCGCACTCATGGGCTTAGGTGGTGGAACCTCTTTCTCCGTCTGGGGCTTTGCTCGAGACCGTTGCTGATGATGACGAACCCAGCCTTCGCGAGCCGAGCCACGCCCTTTTGACATGCCATCCATCCTGACAGCACGATGCCTTGACCTGGTTATGGCATCGATCCTGCCATTAGCCACGAACGGTTGATGAAGCCCACAGACAAGAGGGGCCAGCAACGCCAGCCATCGTCCGCAAATCAACTTGACCTGGTCTAGTGGGAAGCGAACACGAGCCACACCTATCCGGATACGCGGAGTAGCGGGGAGGCCGATCACAAACAGCGAGATTGCCAATGATGGTAGGTTGCTTTTTTTTGGAGGTTTGGCACAACGCGACTTTTGTTCCACCAAGTCTAGACTCATCGGGGAGACACTTACTACTCTCATTGTCACTCTCCACAGGCTGCTACTACTGATAGCCAAAGCCAAGGTGCTTGGAGCGCACCCAGCCGTTGATGGCATACTTGATGCCGCGCGCGGGCGGCACGCCCTCGTGCAGCGTGCGCTCGTCGGGCTCGCCATTGTCCAGCACGTCATTGAACACGAGCGCGGAGTACGCGGTGGGCGTCACAGAGATGTTCAGGCGCGGGAAGCCGGTCTCGCCTCCCTCGTCGACGTCGTTGAGGTAGATGAGGAAGGTGAAGTGCCGGTTGCCATTCATCCAGGTCTCGCACGCGTTGTAGTAGTCGTGATGCGGCTTGTAGAACTCGCCCGGATGGTAGCGCACCGCCTGCAATCAGAGGCAATCAGAGGCAATCAGAGGCAATCAGATGCAATCAGTGGCCATCCGTGGCAATCAGAGGCAATCAGAGGCCATCAGAGGCCATCGGCATGCAAGCGCACCTGAAGCGGCTCCAAGTTAGGCTCAGGGTAGCCACAGTAGAAAGCGATGCGATGGCGCACAGCACTCACCACCGGGTCGCCCGAGGCGAGAGTGGCTGAGTTGGAGGTGCGCTTGTCATCGGCGCCCGCGCGCGCGGTCGAGGAGCGATGGAAGTGAGGCCCCGCGAGCTCGATGAGCTTCTGCGCCTCGTACTCCGTCACGAAGTTGTGCAGCACACGCACTCGAGGTGACTCGGAGATCATCTGCACGCGCACCGGCCGCAAGTCGGCCTCAGAGGGCCGTCCAGCCGCGGAGGTGAGCTTGGCGGCCTTCGAGGGCAGCGCGGAGAGCGGTACGTCCGGGAGCTCGTCGTGCAGCACGCGCGGCGTGAGCCGCGCGTGCGCGGACGCGACGCGCGGGCAGCGCCGCCAGCGCCGCCGCCATGGCACTGGGTCAAGGTCGGCGCCGGTGTAGCGCTCGTCGACGGCGTCATCGTATGGAAGCATCGGTACGCCTTCGGCGGATCCCAGACGCGGCTGGGAGGTCAGGTTCGGCAGCGCGCTCGGCGGCACGTTCGGGCACTGCGCCCCGAGTAACGCGTGCCGTAGGCCGATGTGGTGGCAGCGGCTCGGCCGGTGGCGCCTCACGCGCGCATCCATGTGTGGCGCGTGCTTCATCTTTGGGCGGGTGACCGTTTTGGAAGCAGAGGCTGGGTCGAGAATGGCACACGAGTATGGGCAGCGCTCGAGCATCACCTGCCCCGTCCAGATGTCGCGCGCCCGACACTCGCCGCGGCGCGCGGCGGCGGCGCACTTGTCTGCGTCGTCGCGGTCGCGCGCGAGCGGGCACTCGAACGAGCGCGCGCACGGCTTCGATTCAGGCGCCACGCCGCACGAGCGCAGCAGCTCGCACGAACGCCTGCACGAGGTGGCCATCCACTCCCGATTGGACTCGCACTCGCCGTCGGTCGCCCAGTAGAAGCAGTTGCCCTCGAGGTCCTCGGTGAGGTTGGCCTTGAGCGCGGTGTAGCACGAGGCGCGGCAGCGCACGAGCGCGACGTCGGCATGGCAGCGGCCTTCCTTGACGAGCCGGCTGCACTCGGCCTGGTCGGCGGTGTCTCTCTCACTCATCGAGCACGATTTGGCGCATTCCTTCTGCATGAACTTGGGATTTTTATCGCACTCGCCGATTTCGGCCCAGTGCGCGCAGTTGGCGTCGTTGTCTCGAGCGGCGCTCGCCGCGAAGACGAGCAGGATGAGCGCTGGCGGCACTAGCGCCATGGCGAGGAGCCTAGCCTCCGTCGTCTTGCGGCAGGCGCAGTCGCCCGAGGAGCGGAAGAAGTTGGGAACCCCCCGCTCTTTGTGGGCCTTGTTATTTTGAGACGGACCTGTTTTTGTGTGGTCCTGTGAAACAAAAACTCAGACACACCTTCACATTCACACATACAACTTCACACCAGCTTGTGCTCCTTTCTTTTTCAAAACGATGGAGCAGTGCGTCTCCGAGCCCGTCCTCTTCCAAACGCCTCTGGAGGCTCCGGACGAGTGGTACGACCTGACTAAGGACGAGCCTGCCTTCTCCATTGACGACGACTTCTTCGAGCGTGAGCATCCGCTACACGAACATCCGAATGGTCCGCCGAAGCTCAAGTCTCTGCTCGAGGTGGACGCGGCTGCTGCCAAGGCCACCGACGAAGGTCCAAGCACCGTGATCGCGCCGTTCGCACCTGAGACATCTCAGCCAACTCCAAATCTACCGCCGACGCCGACGCCGCCGCCGCCGCCGCCGCCGCCGCCGCCGCCGCCACCGCCACCGCCCTCCCGCGACTCGGCCTCGAGTGCACGCATTGCAGGCGCCAGCGCGCACTCGCACCGCAAGAGCGTAATGGTTATCGGCGGTGCATCCGCATTACTAAAGTCCGAATCCACCTCCAAACCTGACAGCAGCAGCAGCAGCAGCAGCAGCAGCAGCCTCGGTCCCGGTAAGAAGCGCTCGATGGCCTGCGCGGGTGTGCAGCTGAGGACTCCTTCCGCTGACGTGGGCCCGAGAGCGCGACTGGGATGCGCAGCAGACAAAGAGACCGAGGCGTGGCTGGGTGAGTCGAACTCGAGCGGGCTGCTGGCTTCGCTGCAAGAGCATAACCGGCGCGTCGCGCTGGCGGCCGTTGATGCGGCGAAGGCTCGCGTGGCTGCTGTCAAGAAGGCAACCGTCAAGACGAACGACGCGCCGTCGAAGCCATCGGCTCCGATGGCGCCGGCGCCGCCCAAGGCTGCCGACACGGCGGCAAGGTCCCGAGCGGGTGCTGCCTGCCCTACGGTCTCCCTCTGCACTCTGCCCACCTTCGCCGCCGCTGCTACTTCCGCCCAGTCCGCCCAGGCAGCCTCCGATGCCATCGCCGACACGCCTGTCGCCGCCACGCCCACTCCCGTCCAGTCTCCTCAAATGATGATGGCCCTGGCCACGCCCGTCGCTGCGCCATCTGCGGCGCCCGCGCCCTTTGGCGCCGGCGGCGATGCCGACTCATCCTGTGCGATCGACTCATCGCCTCCTGCGCGATCAATGGCCTCACTTCTCGACGCTGTGGCTTCATCTCCCCAGTTGGCACCGATGCCGGTCACCCCGGCCGCCGCAACGAGCTCCGGTGCGATCACGCCCAGCGCGGCCACGCCAGCCGTCAACACACCAGTTCCGGTGTCGGGCAGCCCGATGGACCTTACGTCGCCCTCCGTGGCGGTCGATGCGCTCGCGGCCTACGCGCCGCCGCCGTCGCCGCCACCGCTGCCGCTTCCGCCCGTTGCGACGGTGGACGAGCGAGAGGACGCAAAGGCACGGGTGGCGCAGGCGAAAGCACGGCTTGCGAGCCTGGACGACGTCGACGAGCCGGGCGCGACCATTCGAGCGCCGTTACGGGCGCCGTTTCTCTCTCGCCCACCCGTCGCACCTCCCACAGCGCCAGCCCCTCACGAGGGTGCTGCCGCGCCCAGGGCAACGCGCGCGCCACCAGCTGTTGCGTCTGCCGCGCTACCGCCAGCCCAGGCCACACGCTCCTTCCCGGCTACGTTCTATTGCCCAATCTCGTTTGCGATCATGCGCGACCCCGTGTACACGGTGGGAGGCGAAGTCTACGAGCGCGCCCCCATCGAGCGATGGCTGCGCACCCATGGGCAGGTGAGCCCGTTGACGGGTGCGCCACTTGGCGCATCGACTCTCGTGCCCAATGAGGCGCTCGCCATGCTGATCAGGCAGAGCGGCGCACTCGACGCCCCTGCAGCACCGCCACCGATGCCACCCGCGCCCCCGCCGATCTCGTTGCTCGCCGCACCGTCCCTGGCCGCCGCCGCGCGGCCGCCCTCCTCGGCTTCGTCAGTCTCGTCAGTCTCGTCAGTCTCGTCGACCGTCGCTGAGGGCGACGAGGCGCCGTCGCGGCCACTGACGCAACGAGAGAAGCTTGCACTGTGGAAAGAGCAGAAGCAGAAGCAGAAGTCCTCTCCGGCGTCTGCTCCTGTTGCCGGTGCCGCCACTGCCGCTGCCGCACCCTTGGCAGCACGTTCGGGCGCTCTGGCGGGCACACCGAGCAGCACCGCCCTCGAGCCGCGCGCTGCCTCGGACCTCAATAGTCAGCGGACGCGCCCACAGGAGAAGAAGCCGCTACGTGAGCCGGTAGCCGCCAAGGCGCTCAAAGGCGTGGCGGCGGCAGCGCTGCCCGTCGGTGCGCCAGAGTCGACGGATGCAGTCACGGACCTGCTGCGTGCGCACAATGCGCGCGTGCGTAAGGAGATGGCACTCGCAGGCACACTCCCGACCTACGAGCCACGGACCGCGTCGGTGGCCGACATCCGGGCATGGGAGAAGCGAACGGGTCAGAAATTCGCCGACCTTAACTCCGACGAGCGATGGATGGCGCAGCAGGAGATCCTTGCGATCAACGCTCAGCTCGCGCTGCAGCAGGCGGCCAACGGAATAGCGACCTACTGAACTTCGAAAAGCACCACCACCGAATGATCGGCGTGCGAATGGGTGGTCAGCGAGGTCACCCAGTGAGGTCACCCGCAATCGGTGGGTGCAGGGCAAGGTGGCAAGGGGCTCGCGCCGGACGCACCGGCATGCGCACCGGTTGCGATGCGGTCGATTGTGGTGCGAACGGCGGTGCATACCTTTGCGTAGGCCATAGCTGGGGAAGGCGGCCGCCACGCGGGGCGAATACATATTTTATATTGTCTAAGTTCGCCGTTCTTACTTCTTTGAACCCGGTGCCATTAAAACAAAATTGAGAGTCTAAATTCCGGCCCCGCCCCCCACGCCCCAGCCGCTAAGCGCTATCGCGTGAGGTCGGGCGGCGCGTGGAAGTGCACCTCGAGCGGGTAGTGATCGGAGAGCGAATCGGTGCGCTCATCGTGCAGCAGCGAGGCGCGCAGCTCATCGCGCTGGCCGCCACAGCTACGCAGCAGCTGATCGTTGACAAGGCAGTAGTCGAGCCGGAGCGTCGCAAAGTGCATATGGTCGGCGTTGATGCTGGTGGGTACAGAGTGGCCGCTGCCAACGCCCACGTCCCGCAGAGGCGCGTCCAGCAGCACCTGCATCGGCGTGTAATCCACCGCCGCCTGGGAGCTGTCGAGGAACTTGCGACTCAACTGCGGGGCGTACGGCCCCTTGCGGATGAGCGACGCGAGGTCCGCCTTGGCGTGCTCGGCGCGGTCGAGGGACGAGAGCGTGTTGAGGTCACCCACCAGCATGAACGGTTGCTGGTCGTCCGTACCCACGCGCCGCACAATCTCCCTCGCCTCGTCTGCGCGCCGGCGCACGTCGTGGGGATTGAGATGGGTCACGCAGAGGGCGAGGCCGAGCACGCGCGCGCAGAGCAGCCCGTGCGCGAACGTGTGCCCCGTGTCCGCGGCGATGAGCGAGAGCGGATGGCGAGATAGGATGCCCAGACGGTAGGGGCTCTTGGCCAGCAGCAGTGAGTGCGTGAAGCCGCAGCGCTTGCCCAGGCGCTCCAACGACGCCTCGTCGAAGCCGTTGAGTTCGTTGAGCGTGAGCACGTCGTACTGCCCGTCGCGCACAAAGTTGCAGATGCCCGTTAGGCGCGACCCGCCACCATCGAGAATGTTCCAGTGCAGCAGCCGCCGAGGCTGGCAGCTGCGCCCAGCGCCACCTCCGCCGCGTGGCCGGTCCACTGCCGTGGAGTTGGTCGGCCGCTTGTGCCGGTTGCGCTTTCGGAGCTTGCGCTTGGCCGTTGCTTCTGCATGCGGCATGGGCGCTGGCATCGCTGGGGGCGGCGGCGACGGCGGAGGCTTAGGCCAGAGATCCAAGGGCGGCGGCGGTGGAGGGAGGCGTGATTCAGATTCAAGTGCAAAGCTCGCAGAGACAGTACTGACCGCGAGAATTCCACTGCTGCTGCTGCTGTTGCTGCTGCTGCTGCTGCTGCTGCTGCTGCTGCTGCTGCTG